>Ga0209828_1000690_pt1 | contig 32050 bp, 30 predicted proteins | sample MaitaG_FD_187429 | JGI IMG/M metagenome (GOLD analysis project Ga0209828, IMG submission 187429) | Marine algal microbial communities from Maine, USA - Maine_Asex2 metaG (SPAdes) (version 2) | ecosystem: Host-associated > Algae > Red algae > Unclassified | place: Maine, USA | collected 2015-01-05
ACGTCGTCCCGAACGGAGTGGTGAGATAGAGCGAGGGACGAGCGGGCGGAGCTGACGCAGGAGGCGACCCGAAAGACTCAGACCGTATGCGACGAACGTCGTCCCGAACGGAGTGGTGAGATAGAGCTAGGAGCGAGGGACGAGCGGGCGGAGCTGACGCAGGAGGCGACCCGAAAGACTCAGACCGTATGCGACGAACGTCGTCCCGAACGGAGTGGTGAGATAGAGCGAGGGACGAGCGGGCGGAGCTGACGCAGGAGGCGACCCGAAAGACTCAGACCGTATGCGACGAACGTCGTCCCGAACGGAGTGGTGAGATAGAGCAATTACGGTCCAACGTCGATAACGCCGACCGACGGGCGCACACCAAATCGAACCTGCGGGGCATCGAAGCGTTCAAGCCCAACGCCGGTGCTGACGTAGACGGTGTACCCCTCGACCGTGCCGATACCTCCGGCAGCAAGATCACGGGGAATATCTGAAAACGTCACGGGTGGGCCAAAGAAGGGGAGCGCAACCTGCCCTCCATGCGTGTGGCCAGCGACGATCAAATCCACATCGCTCTGTTTAGGCAACTCATAGACCACGCCAGGGCGGTGGCTAAGAAGGATGGTGAACGCATCGCTTGGTTCGGTAAGACCAGCGAGGACATGGAGTTTGACCGGCCAACGCTGCACGCTGACGCCAGCAAGCCGTACGGCTTGGCCGCGCACATCCAGCTCCAGTATCTGGTTGTCGATGAAGACAGCGCCTGCGTTGGAAGCGATCGTTTCTGCAAGTTCAGCATTGTCGCTATCGCCCGAGACGATTGCGACGAGCTCGACCCCAGTGACGAGTCGAGCAAGAAGATCGGTGAAGTCACTGGCGTTTGCTGCGACTTGTTGAGCCTCGCCCTGAAAGAGGTCTCCTGGCACGAGCACCACGTCTGGAGCCTCAGCGAGCAGCCGATCGACGGCGTTATGTTCATGCGGCCCAACATTTGGCGTCTGCAGATCGGCGAGTACGCCAATTCGTAGAGCGTTGACCGGCGCATTCATCGCCACCCGGTCGACGCGCAGCCAATTGGGTTCGATATGGGTTCCGTACAGGCCGAAGGCCGCAGCGATAAGTCCAGCGGATCCGAGCACGGTGAGAAGGCGTGTGTTGCGTGACCGGACCCGTGCGGCGACCGCCCAGCCGACGAGCAGGATCGGGGCCGAGACAACAAGCAGCAGGTAGAGCAGGTGGGCGAGCCCAAAGAAGGACACGGCAAAGAAGAACCGGATAGCTAAGGCTCCAACCCCCAGGGTGGCAATCCCAACAACGAACGTCTTCTCAAGGTCGCGCAGGTTCTCAGGTGGACGCAAACCAATCGCAAGCAGCGGCAGCGCCGCAGAGAGCACCGCTACGACCAGAAGAGAGGTGCTCAGATTCACGCTTTCAATTGTGCCAGCACAGTCGAGCTAAAGGTCCTCGCCCTATGACCGATGAGCTACTAGTCGATCGTGAGATCGTTGAGACCGTCTTCGGCTTCGGGGTATGACATGTCGAGTCTCTCAAGAGCGTCAAGGACAATTCGCGAAATGAGAAGGTTGCGGAACCACTTTCGATCTGCCGGGATGACGTACCACGGGGCGTGGTCCGTACTCGTATTGGCCAGCATGTCCGTAAAGGCCGACTGGTAGTCGTCCCACAGCTTGCGTTCTTCCAAGTCGCCCTTGGAGAACTTCCATGTCTTGTCTGGTTCGTCGAGTCGGGACTGCAGCCGCTCCTTCTGTTCGTCTTTTGAGATATGCAGATAAAACTTGGCAATTGTGGTGCCTTCGTCTGCGAGGAGACGCTCGAACTCGCGAATGTGGTGAAAACGCTTCTCGATCTGAGGCTCGTCGACCCAGCCGTGAACCCGGACGACAAGCACGTCTTCGTAGTGACTGCGGTTGAAAATCACCATCTCACCGGCGCCAGGCGTGTGGTGATGAACTCGCCAGAGGTAGTCGTGCCTGAGTTCTTTGTCGGTCGGCTTTTTGAAGGATGCTACGCGTACGCCTTGCGGATTGACTCCGTCGAACACGTGGCGGATAGTGCCATCTTTGCCGCCGGTGTCGGTTGCCTGTAGGACGAGTAAGACCTTGTTCTTTTGCTCCGCCCACAGCAGCTCTTGTGCGGCTTCGAGTCGACCGTTCAGCGCTGTGGTCGCCTCGCGCCCAATGGACTTGTTGAGACCTTCATTCTCGTCGGTCTTCCAACTCGTGAGATCGACCGTGCTGCCGGGATCCACTCGATAGCGGGAAAGATCAAAGGAGAATGCGTGTTCAATGCTGTTCATGTGGCCATTGTGTCGCGCGAATCGCGCGCTCACTGTCGTCTTTGCCGAGGATGCGGCAATCAGTAGTGCTTCCTCACCTACGCTGCTGCCATGTCCACCGGTGTTCGCCAACCCGTTGCAGCAGGCAGTCTGTATGCCGCTGACTCGCAAGAACTACGAGCTGAGATTGACGCAGCGGTGAATTCGGCAGATTCAGAGTTTACGAACCCCAAAGTGCTTGTCGTGCCCGACTGTGGACTAGCAGCTGCGCCCCACGTTGCTGGAACCGCAATGATCATGCTCGAAACCGAGCGCGATCATGTGGAACGGGTAGTGATTCTTGCGGATCACGTGCCCACATTGGGCGTGCGCGACTTTGAAGGCGTTGCAGTGCCACGGGCGATTGCGTTTCGCACACCCCTCGGTGATCTTCTTACCGACCGAGGCGCAATCGACGCCCTGCAGACGCATCCCCGTGTCGTTGTGAATGATCGCCCGTTTGAGAAGGACACCTCGATCGAGGTGCAACTTCCACCGATCCAACGACTACTCGGAGCAGTACAGATTTTGCCGATGCTCGTCGGCGAAGCGTCGACCGCAGAGGTCGTCGATATTCTCGAACGAATTTGGGGGCAACGAAATACGCTCATCGTCGTCAGTTCGAATTTTGGCGCTGGATCAGATGCATCCGAGGTGAGCAAGCAAGGCGAGAAGTTCCGCAACGCATTGGCGAAGAACAATGCGGCTCTGGTCCAAGATTCGGGGGTGTCATCGCCGCGCAGTCTTACCGCAATCATGACTATTGTTGGGCGCCGCTCAATGGGCCTGCTCGAACTTGGTTCGGACACGATTGTCGATCCTGTCGGGGAACGCGGATCCATCGACGTCGGTTCGTTTGCGGCATGGGAGTCAACCGACATGACTCTGGCCGATGCCGACGCGGCGCACCTTCGCGCACTTGCTCGATCGGCTGTTGAGCTAACTGTTCTTGGTGGACGGGTAGAGGGCAGCGACATTGGTCGCGTGCCGCCCGCGCTTGCAGCGCGTCGAGCCTCAGTCGTCACCCTGCGTCGCGAAGGTCAGACCCGCGGGGCGGCGGGCACCATCGAAGCTGATCGGGCGCTTGCCGGATCAGTTGTCCGGAACGCTGCCGCTGCATGCGCTGACCCGCGACTGCCCTCGATCCAGCCAGCGGAGCTGCCAGGCCTCCAGATGACTATCTCGATCGTGTCACCGATCGAGCGGATCTTCCCGCAACGGTGGGACCAGCTGGGGCAAATGCTTGAGCCACATCGACATGGCGTACTCGTAACATCAGCTGCAGGACGAGGCGCCCAACTGCCTGCGATGTGGTCTCGCTTTCGGTCCCAACAAGACTTCATAGCGGCAGTGGCCGACAAGGCGGGCGTTGGACAATCGGACAGCGTCGCCGATGCGGCCTGGTATCGCTTTGAGACCGTCGACTACTGAATCACCTGGTACGAGAATGCGCAGTCTCGGCCCGCGGGCTGCTATTGGCCTCGTGCTTCTCGTTGCTCTTGTCGCCACCGGCTGCGCAGCATCACCTGATATTGCGCAGAGCGTTGGTGAACGCGCCATCGACGACCCGCGGGCGACGTCAGCTCCAACCGAGACCGTCTCCCCTCGGTCCGAAGAGAGACAAGGGGAGCTGGCGCTGCCGACAGTGGCGGCGACACCCACAGACTCTGCAACACCAAGCCCCATAGCGATACCAAGCCCCACCGCAACACCCACCGCGACGCCGCTTCCAAGCCCGACGCCGACACCGACTGCGATCCCGAGTCCAACGGCGACCTCAACTGCGACACCGGTCGAAGACGTTCTCGACGAGGCTCTGGCTGCATCGCAACTCGTAGCGGTGAACTGCCCTTCTGAGGCGCAAGCTGCTCAGTTGACCTGCTGGATTGCCACATTGCCAGTCAACGTTCGCTCGCCGCGTTCCGGTGAAACGGTAGAGATCTTGATCGCGTTCGTGGACAACGGCGACCCGCTCGGCGTTGGGCCCGTCGTCTACCTGCAAGGTGGCCCGGGGGTTGGTGCGGTATCCACGGCGTCTCGCTTTGTTGGAATACGACACGACGTGCTTCTTGTGGACCAACGGGGAACCGGCTTCTCTACACCGAAGCTGGATTGCGCCGAGGTCGATGGGCTGTGGCAAAGCGAACACACCGATATCCAAGCCGAGCGCCTGACCGAGCAGCAGATCTTTGATGCCTACGAAGCGTGTCGGGATCGCCTGATCGCGGCAGGCATCTCATTCAACGACTTCAACACCACTGCTGCAGCAACCGACTATGAATTGATCAGACGCCTCATGGGCTACGAGTCCTGGTCGTTGTGGGGGATTAGCTATGGAACTCGTACCGCTCTGACAATCATGCGCGACTATCCCGACGCTGTCCGCGCCACGGTGCTGGATTCGGTGGTGCCGTTCGAGGTCGACTTCTTTGCGACACTTCCCGAGAACGCGGTGCGGGCGTTTGAAGCGCTGGACGCTGCATGTGACGCAACAACCTGCGCCATTGACCACGGCGACTTCTTCACGAATCTGTCGGAGTTGACGCTGCGCTTGAATGAGACGCCGATAGTCATTGCGGCGACACGTCCGAACGGTGGTGGAAGCTTCCCGTTCCGCGTCGATGGCGCAGAGTTGCTATCGCTTGTCTTCACACAGCTGTACAGCACACGTTCGCTGCCGTCGCTTCCGCGTCAGATCTCCCGCGCTGACTATGGCGGTATCGAAGAGCTCGTTGCGAGCTACGTGCGGCGGCGAGACCCCACACAAATCGACCTCGCCGAGGGCCTGTACTACACAACGTGGTGCCGCGAGGAGTTCCCATTTCACAATGCCTTGGCCGACGACAGCTTGCTCGGCGAACTGTCACCGCTATTCGGAACAGCGCTTGGGGAAGCGTTAAGCAGTAGCGGAACTGACCGGCTGTGCAACATCTTTGCTGTCGCTCCAGCGGACGCGCTCTATGACCAGCCGATCAAGAGCGAGATCCCAACCGTAGTCTTCGCGGGTGCATTTGATCCAGTCACCCCACCAACGTGGTCATTCCAGGTTTCCCAGGCACTCGGTGATGCCACGTTTATCGAACTCGATGATCACGGCCATGGCATGGCGACGACATGTCCAGCTGATCTTCGAGTCGCCTTCTTAGCGAACCCAGACGCCGAACTCGACAAAACCTGCGTGGCCGGTGTGACCGGCCCGAACTTTGACTAGACCGTTGACCAGACCACTGTCTAGACGGTATCGGCGACGTCGTCGACCTTGTCGAGGCGATGCGTTGCGTTGATGAGACGCACCGTGCCCGACCGTGAACGCATCACCAATGACTGCGTGGTCGCACCGACGGAGTCAAAGCGAACGCCCTTGAGGAGCGAGCCGTCGGTAATCCCTGTCGCTGCAAAGAAGCAGTTGTTGCCCGAAACTAGGTCGTCGATCATCAGCGTCTTCTCTAGGTCGTAGCCGAGTTCCTCAGCCGCTTTGCGTTCCTCATCGTCGCGGGCCCACAAGCGGCCCTGGATCTCGCCACCCATGCACTTGAGAGCAGCGGCGGTGATGACGCCCTCGGGAGTGCCACCGATGCCCATGAGAACGTCAGCGCCGGCGTCGGGCCAAGCCGTTGCGATAGCCCCGGCGACGTCCCCATCGGGTATCAGACGAATGCGTGCGCCGGCTTCGCGGATCTCCCGGATCAGGTTTTCGTGACGAGGCCGGTCCAGCACCACTGCAGTCAGATCTCGAATTCGCTCACGTTTTGCGCCGGCGATTCGATGCAGGTTCTCGGTGGCGGTCGCATCAATGTCAATCGCACCTGCGCATGCCGGGCCGACGGCAATCTTTTCCATGTACACAAAAGGTCCAGGGTCAAACATCGAGCCGGCGTCGGATACTGCAAGCACAGCCAGTGCGTCGCCCCGGCCGTACGCAGTCAGTGTGGTGCCGTCGATGGGGTCAACAGCGACGTCAACATGGGGTCCGGAGCCATTGCCCAGCCGTTCACCGTTGTACAGCATCGGCGCTTCGTCTTTCTCACCTTCGCCGATAATGACCGTGCCATCCATGGACACGCTGCTGAGCATCACGCGCATTGCTTCGACGGCAGCTCCGTCGGCCCCCAACTTGTCGCCGCGGCCCATCCATCGGCTTGCCGCGAGTGCGCCGCTTTCGGTGACACGAACTAGCTCGAGGGCCAGGTTTCTGTCGGGGGTATCGCTCATCTGTGCTCCGCACGTTGACGTACCTACAGCACCCTAACGGACGGAACCGTCCCGGTTTCGGATGGGCGCGCAGCGCACCTGATCGGTACCAGCAGTCGATGATCAACGACCGAGTTTCGGCCATTTTGGGATCTTGCAACCAAGCCAAGACCGCTTGCAGGTTGCCCTTGGGCGACGAAGTGGTCATGATTGCGCAGTGACCTCGACGACAAACGACAACAGCGGCAACGCCGACGACCTTGTGTGGTGCTTCCAGTGCGGTAACAAGTATGAGGCTGATGTTGCCGAATGCACCGAGTGCGGTGTGCCGACAACCAGCGAGGCCCCTCGTGAAGCCGGTGCTGTTGGCGCAGAGGACGACGACCAGCTTGCCTACGAGTTTCATGAGTGGACGGGCCAGGGTCGCTCCATTCTCGACGGCATGCTCACGCGTGCTGGCATCGAACATGCATGGCAGGGTGCAACACTCATCATTCGCGAAGCTGACGAAGAAGAAGCCGATGCGCTGGTGGCCGAGGCAGAGGTAGTCGCACTACCGACCCTTGACCTCAGCCAGCCAACCATGGTCTACGAACTCGGTGAACTCGACGACGAGCAGCACGCGCGATTGCTCAGACGCCTAGGTGATGAGGGCGTGTCACATGCGTTCGATCGCAGCGGAGATCTCTTCGTGTACGAACGTGATGAAGAAAAGGTCGATGAACTTTTCGGCGGACTTGACGAAGCCGATGCGGCAGAACGCGAGTTCGGTCCAGGTGTCAAAGGCATCGACCCGATCGAAGTGATGTCTGACTTGTACGTGGCGGCTGGTCGCCTGCGCAAGAATCCAGCTGATGCCAAGGGCGTTGTTGAGCTGGTCGAGACGGCGTCGGTCGTCGAGAAAATGAAGTTGCCGTACGGTCTGGGCGTCGATGTCTGGGCGTCTGTCGTGGACCAATCGGCCGATCTCAGCGACGCGCTTGCGGGCCACAGCTCAGCGCTTGTCGACAGTGACGTGCAAGAGTTGGCTGTCGAGCTCCACGACCTGATGCGGCGCTTGGTCTGACGGTCGCGTAACGGCGGTTTTGACTGCCGACTTGGTCGCACATGGGCCTAGGCTCGACGCTTGTGATCTTGGCCGAGCTAGAGGTGTATCACTCGCGGCCGATTGCGCCGACGAGGCGGGTAGCTCTTGGCAGCGCCATTCTGCCGGTCGACGATTCGCCTGGCTTTGGTGGACTTCTTCTTGGGGCCATTGTTGCGAAATACGGACAGCTCATTGACCCCGAATTGCTCGAGGAACTTGAGATTCTGTCGTACCAGGTCGAACAGGGACAGCGCATCCCGCAACCCCGGCTGCGGCACCGACTGCAGACGGACCGCATTGGGCTCACGCGTTCGGTCCATCGCCTTGAACGCCTTCCGAACAACCGTCTGCATCTGAACTTTGAGCCGCTGCACGAAGCGCCCGCACAGTTCGTACTAGCTGCGGTGTATTCGGCCGGAAGACTTGAAAGCGCTGCTCGAGTCGATGTGATGAAGGTCATCCGTCGCGCCATTGGCTGGCAAGGCGACACCAGTAGCGATGACGTGCTTCTCAGCCATCTCAGCAGCAGATTCGAGCGATACGCGCTGTCGTCATCGAGCCAAGCCGATCCAGTTGCATGGGCACTCGAAGTGCTCGGGTTTGATCCCGAAGGCGAGATGCCAGACAACGACGATCTACGCAAGACATTTCGCTCGGCGCTGCGCGAGGCGCACCCCGATATCGGGGGAGCTGCCGAGGACGCTGCAGACCGCATCGCCGAGTTGACTGAGGCACGCCGTATTCTTCTGGCTTAGAACCATGCGATGGGACGGCCTGCGATGGCTCTGATGCTCGGAATCGATACTGGAGGAACGTTCACCGACGCGGTGCTCGTTGATGACGCGACGCCTGCGATGGAGGTCGTTGCTAGCGCAAAGGCGCCAACAACCCATAACGATTTGGCGGTTGGCGTGGGCGCCGCTGTCGAAAACGTCCTCGCCACGATCGGTGGCGCCGCTCAGGACATCGCTTTGGTATCGGTCTCAACCACGCTGGCAACCAACGCGCTCGTCGAAGGGCACGGCGAACCCGCCGGGCTATTTACCTTTGGCTTCTCGTCGGCTGACCTAGAGCGCACCGGACTCGATGCCGCAGTTGCACCCGAGCTACGCCGACAATTTGACGGTGGGCACGATGCTCATGGCAATGTGCGCGTCGCCATTGATGTTGACGCTGTCCAGCACGCTGCACACGATATGGCAGCCAAGGTGTCGGCCTTCGCTGTTGCCGCCCAATTTAGTGTGCGCAACCCATCGCATGAACTTGCGGTAGCTGAGATTGTTCGCGCCGCATCTGGTCGGCCAGTCACGACGAGTCACGAGCTCTCCGCGAAACTTGACGGGCCGAGGCGGGCGCTGACCGCTGCGTTGAACGCTCGGCTGCTAGGCACGATTGATCGCTTGAACCGTGCGGTGCAGGCAGTTCTTGCAGCGCAGTCGATCGATGCGCCGCTCATGGTCGTACGAGGTGATGGCAGTCTCGTGTCAGCCGACTTCGCCGCGCAGCGACCCATCGAGACGGTCCTGTCCGGGCCAGCGGCCAGCGTGATCGGCGCGCTGCACCTTGCTGGCCTGCACGACGGTGTCGTCGTAGATATCGGTGGTACCACATCCGACGCTGCGGTTATCGTTCAAGGACGCCCTTCGATCACTGTCGGAGGCGCTGTCGTCGGCACGCATCGCACCATGGTCGAAGCCGTTGAGATGAAGACCGTTGGTCTCGGTGGCGATAGCGAAGTCCGTATCGACACTCGCGATCGGTCAGGTCCAGTACTTCTCGGCCCCGAGCGGGCCATCCCGATTTGTCGACTCGCAGTCCAACACCCCGACATCCACGATGTACTTGACCGACAGCTATCCGCACCCACAGGACTCACCACGCATGGGCAGTTTCTTGTGTCGATAGCTCCTCCTGAAGTCGTCGTAGCCGACGCTCGCGAGGTCGGCGTCCTTGCTCGGTTGCAGAACGGTCCGCTGACGCCGGCCGAGGCTGCACCGACCGGTCTTGACGCACGAGCCGTTCGACGTCTTCAAGGCCGGGGTCTGGTGCGACTTGCAACGATGACGCCCACTGACGCAAGCGCGCTCGGTGGAGGCGTCGACGGAGTCGATGTCGCAGCCGCGACAAAAGTGGCGGACATTTTGGCTCGGCAGACAGGACCGGGAGGTGGCGTGATCGCTGCGTCTGGCACTGACCTCGCAGCGACCGTCGTGGCTCGGCTGATTCGCTTGTCAGCAGACTTTGTGTTGCGTGCCGCGCTCGACAGCGATGACATCGCCGACACACACGGTGATGATTTGATCGCAGCGTCGCTTGATCGGAGAGGGACAACGACGCGAACAGCCATTTCGCTCACTGCACCTCTGACCGCTATTGGCGCTCCCGCCGCTGCGTACTACCCAGCAATCGCTGAGCTTGTGGGGGTCGATGTCATCGTGCCGCCCTTTGCAGATGTTGCTAATGCCGTAGGAGCGGTTGTGGGACGAGTCCGAGTGCGCCAGAGTGCCACTATTACCCAACCAACGCGGGGGCAGTATCGAGTGCACCTAGGTGACCAACCCACGTTTGGTTCAGTCGAGAATGCCCGCATTCGGGCACGCGAGATGCTGCACGCGTCAACGTTGGGTGAGGCAGAGGCGGCGGGCGCGGCCATGCCCGAACTCAACGAAAGTTGGGATCAGAAGATTGCGATGATCGAAGGCAAAGAGGTCTTCGTTGAGGGAACGCTTACGGTCGAGGCGTCGGGTCGCCCGCGGTTGTAGATCGCGTCGGTCCGTCTTCAGGATTAAGTTCCTCGAGCGCCTTCTGAGCTGTCTCGGGATATCGAGCGACCACAAAAACCATGAGTAGTGGGATGACCGCTAGGAACGCAAAGGACCGCCCGAAGCTCCAGTCGAGATGTTCGGTCACTTGGCCGACGAAGACCAGGCCGATGACGCTGCCAACGACGGCCACACACGTCAACAGTCCGTTCGCTAGCCCCCGTCGTGACGTGGGAAACAGCTCGGGGCCATAGACACCAAGAGCGGGGATTGTGGCCGCGCCGATGATGGTCCCCAACGACCCTGCAATCCACATGAGCGGCCCGCCGAAGCCGTATCGCAAGACGGTGAAGGTGATGCCGCCGATGATGCCGATGATGCCGACCAGGCGACGTCCTCGTCGATCGGCTTGTGGCCCAGCGATGGCAACGCCGATGCCAATAGGTGTGCTCACGACCGCCGAGAAGAGACTGATACGGGTCGCCGAGAACCCACGGCTATCGCGTAGGTATTCGTTCTGGAAGTTTGATGCCGGCGCGTTGAATGTCGATAGCGAGAAGGCGACGAGTGCAAGCATCGCAAACCGCCGCTTCATCAGACCGGTGATCGGTGCCGGTGCTGCTGCCCGTTCCTTGAGGGCATCGAACCGTCTCGATTCTTCGAGTTGACGAGAAAGCGCGTAGAGCATTGGCAAAATGAGCGCCGCAACCAAAAAGATAATGCGCCACCTGCGCAGTCCGGAACCAGCAATCGGCAACAGCCACAAGACAATGCCCGAGCCCAAGCCAGCGAACAATGCCAGCACCGAGGTAATCCACGCGCGTGAGCCTTTGGGCGACTCTTCGGCTGCGAGCACGCCAATCAGAATGCCAAAGGCTGTGGCGAAACCGCGGGACAACGTTTGTGCTCCACCAAAGAACCAAATGTTCGGGGAAAATGCACCTACAACGGCGAACACAGCCGAGGCCGCTCCAGCGAAGAGCAACATGCGACGACGCCCGACGCGGTCAGCCTCTCGAACGACTACAAGGGCAAGCAAGGCGCCACCACGGGTCATGCTCGTCACCCATCCTTGCGTCGAACGGCCCTTGTCGAATTCATCTGCCACGAATGTGATCGTTTGGGACAACAGGGTGCCCAAATATGCAGCTGACATCGCAGCGAAAATGAGCAGCGCGAAGGCACGAGCGCCCTTGGCATCGAATCGATCCGGAGGCGCCCAGAACGGCGCTCGTTCTGCGACCTCGCGTCGAAGCTGCCACTTGATAAGCGGGTCGAGCACAAAACGCCAGAATGGTAAGGCAAGTTGGAAGTCGATCGTCTCGGTGACCTGAAACCCCGCTGCCCCACCTGCATCACTCAGGCGCGTCTCGACCGTCCGTTGCCAGCTCGAATAGGGCCCGTGAGCTAGCGAAAATGTCGTTTCGTCGTCGGCCTCGCCGCCGATGCGTTGCTCCTTGACCATCCAATCAGAACGCGGGACGACGATCTTGAGCATGCCAGCCTCGTCGACCTCATAACGATTGATGACGCGAGGCATAAGTCCGCTAGAGGCTAGCCCGGATTCGCTTGGCGACAGGCGTGGCTCGGCTCGACGGTGCTGGCGGTACGGGGTTACCCGTGCTTGAGGGAACATCACCGTAAGCTGATCTGGTGAAGATCATCTATACCCCCCGCTGCCCATGAGCGAAAGCCTGCTTGTCCGCGGTGGTAAAGCGCTCTCGGGCGCAATCACGCCCTCGGGAAATAAGAACGCTGTGTTACCCACGCTGTGCGCGACTCTTCTGACTGATGAGACGGTCATAGTGCGCAACGTTCCCGACATCACCGATGTTGAGAAGATTGTCGCCTTCTTCGAGACGCTTGGATCCAGCGTAAACTGGGACCGCGACGCCAAGGTCATCGAGATCAACCATGGCCAGGCTCAACTAAGCAATCTGAGTGCCGTTGAATCGCTGCCGCCGGGCATGCGCAGTTCCGTCATGTTGTTTGGACCTCTCCTGGCACGCGTCGGCAGCCTTAATGTCACAAACGACGCCACGGGCTGCTCTCTCGGAGCACGCGAGGTCGACCCCCACCTCGACATCCTCGAAGGATTCGGGGCCACCGTGTCGTGGGGCGACAGGCGCGAACTGACCCTGAAGGGCGACTTCACCGCCAACGATCACTGGCTCGACTACGCGTCAGTAACGACGACCGAACATTTTGTGATGTGCGCAGCACTCGCCGATGGCGTTTCCACACTCGTCAATGCGGCAAGCGAACCGCATGTGCAAGACCTGTGTTCGGTGCTCGTGTCGATGGGCGCCAAGATCTCAGGCATTGGCACATCGGTGGTTCGGGTCGAGGGTGTCGGTGAACTGCACGGCGCAGATGTACGCGTGAGCGATGACCATCACGAGATCTTTACCTTCCTCGCAATCGGGGCCATGACCGGTGGCGACGTGAGCGTCGAACACACGATTGAGCACCATTTTCCGCTTATGAACCGCACACTCGAGAAGTTCGGCGTCGATGTTGAACAAACCGCAACTGGCTCACGGGTCTCGACATCGGACCGCCTACGCATAGAACAACCTCGCACCGCGCACCTTTTGCCCAAGGTCGAAGGTGCGCCGTGGCCGTACTTTCCGGTCGACCTGATTCCGCCTGTCGTTGCGTTGGCGACCGTTGCCGATGGCGACATATTGTTTTGGAACAAGGTGTATGAAGGCGCATTTGGCTGGGTCCCTGAGCTGGCCAAGTTCGGTGCCCAGGTGACCGTCTGCGATCCACACCGCATCATTGTCTTTGGCCGCACCGATCTGCGTGCCGCCGTCGTCGACGCGCCGTACATCATCCGCGTCATCATCTCGCTGTTCATGGTTGGAGCGACGATCGACGGCGAGTCGGTCATTCGTAACGCGTCACCGGTTCGTCGAGCACATCCGAATTTTGTCGAGAACCTGCGATCGCTGGGCGCCGACGTTGAGTGGGTCCAGGACTAAGACCGGCTGCTTTCTTGCACATCTTGGTCGTCGTCAGCCGCGGGTGCTGCTGCCGCCGCAGCTAGCTTCGCATTGGCGCGCTTGTTGGCCATGTAGAGCACGCCGGCGAACACGAGTAGAGGGCCAGCGACCATGAGGATCTCGTCCCAACCGCCCTGGTGGGCAAGCACGTGGGCGGCCGACATCATGCTTGCGGTTCCCGAGAGAGACGATCGGCCGCTTGGTCAGCCTCGATGCGGTCCTTGAGCCGCCGCAGGTTTCCCTTCCAGATCGAGCGTAGAACTGGCCGCGACGCAGCTGCGCCGAGTGGACCACCGAGGTACCACGGAAACGTCAGCTCCTCAACCCAGGAGAAAACCGTGGTTGACCCGCTTGCACGCAGGGAGAAGATTCCGGTTCCGCCAACAATGCCCTGATGACGAACACCCATTGACTTTTGCGGGGTCCAGTCGGTGATCTCCATAACATCGGTGAGTCTGATCGGCCCTACCTTGGTATCGCATTCGAACCGTGTGCCGACACCTTGTTGGCGGTCGGTGAGGAAACGGATCTCTTCGGCGTCGAGCATCCAGTCGACGTGGGTCAGGATGTCTTCGACTCCTGCCCATACAGCGGCTACGGGAGCGTCGATAACGATCTCAACAGCTATTCCTGGCACACCGTCATGGTACGTCAGAAATGTTGGTACCAACTGACGTGCCGCCCACTGTTGTCATCAAATGCGGATCCCGACCAATCTGCACATCGCTCGGTGAGCCGCAAGCGGACGCGCAACGCCGCAGCGTCAAGGGCTTGCGGGTTTTGGTACGCCAGTTGCCACGGTCGACAAATCGTGGCGTTCGCCAGCAGCTCAATATGGCTGCCCACGATAAGGTCAGGCGAAGCGGTGGGGAACCCGGGCGGTCCCGTCATGATCACAAGCATGGCGTCGCCTTCGGTCGGATGCTCACGCACCGAGATGCCGTAGCCGATCCCACGGTCGTGATTCGACGGATCTGTGACTGCACCATCGCCAGGTGGAAGCACAAACGCTTCGACCACCAGAAGCCCGCCGGGACGCAAGATGCGGGCCGCCTCGGCGAAGCATCGCTCTTGCAAGGTGCGGTGTTCAAGGTTGAACAGGGTGTTGTATGCAATCAGTACGGCGTCGGCGCAATTCTCCTTGAGCGCCACGTGTGCAATGTCCGCGGCAACTGATGGCACATCTGTCCAGGCGGCGCGCAGCATGGATTCCGACACATCGATCGCAAAGACCTCGAAGCCAGTGTGGCGAAGCGGCATTGCCAGACGCCCGGTTCCACTTCCGAATTCCACGACCGTCGCCGTGCTCGGCAGTCGTTGCTGAAATGCGGACACGAGCAGAGCCGGGTCGTCGAGGTTGGCGTACCAGTCGTCGTAGACGTCGGCGAAGGAACGGGCATAGAGCCCCGGGTCAGTAGTCACGGCGCCATCGTCGCAGCAACGTCACTGTCTCGCAGTCGCATCGCGACGATGGCCGCAACGGCGAACATGACCGCGCTCGCCAGCATGGCTACCTGGTATGCGTCGACTCGGTCAGTAATCGAGGTGGCACCTGCCAAACCATTCGCGAGCACCGTGGAAACGATCGCAACGCCGAGGGCTGGGGCCACCTGCCGACTTGTGCCATAGATTGCGGTCGCCCGGGTCATCTCCGGACGTTCCGTGCGAGCGAATACCGCTGACTGAATGGGAACAAAGAAGAGTCCCATCGCTAGACCACGCACGAGCATGAGACCACGGACAGTCCACAAGCTCGTTGAGAGTCCGATCTGGCTGGTAGCAACGCCAATGGCGAAGGCAACCACGGCTCCAGCAAGGATGAGGCGTTTGGGCCCAACCCGCTTGTAGAGAAACCTGCCAACGAGCTGACTTGCGATCAGAACGCCGAGCGGCTGTGGAAACAGAGCGAGCCCAACGTCGAGTGGCGAATGTGCTGCCTCCTTTTGCAGAAAGAGAGGCAGTAGATAGATCAGGCTAATGAAACCGGCGTAGACGGGTAGCGACAGAACGTTGCACGTTTGGAAGTTGCGTTCGGTGAGAAGCCGCAGTGCAAGCAAAGGCCGCCGCTTGTTGAGTTCAACCCGAACGAGTGCTGTGAGTAGCCCAACGCTCACGACGAGGCTGAGCCAGATGCGCGTTGCTGTCCAGCCCAGTTCGCCACCGCGCGAGATTCCGTAGAGCCCGAGGCCAAGGCCTGACGCCAACAGGATGAACCCAGCGATGTCAAAGGCATGGGACTCGGGCGGTTCTTCGTATCGGAGCAGTTTCCAGGCCATCACGAGTGCGATCGTCCCAATAGGAAGGTTGACGAAGAAGATCCAGCGCCACGAGAAGAACTCAACAATTGCCCCTCCCACAATTGGTCCGAGGGCCGGAGCGATGACCGCAACGGTGATGACCTTGCGCGACGCGACAGAGCGTTCTTCGATCGGGAACGCGTTGAACAACAACGCGCTACCAATCGGTGTTATCAGTCCAGCACTGGCACCCTGCAACGCTCGGCCGATCACAAGCTGGTTGAGTGTTTGGGCCAGGCCGCAGAGCAATGACGTGGCAACAAAGCCCGCCAGGGCGAGTAGGAAAGCCTGTCGCAACCCTAGGCGGTCACCAAACCAACCTGCTGAGGCGGTCATAACGCCAAGGGCGATCGTGAACGATAAGACCGTCCAGTCCATTGCGATGGCATCGACACCGAACTCATCGGCGAGAGTGGGCAGCGCCACGTTGATGATCGTGCCGTCCATGATTTGCATGAACAGCGCAGATATGTAGACGGCGGCTACCAGATTCTTGTAGCCGAAGCGTTCAAGCACACCTCGAAACTACCCGTCGACGCTGAATCCGCAGGCGTTCTGAAAGCGCACTGTTCTGATATGTCGGCGTGGCAGTGCGGACCGTCCCACTAGCCTAATATGTATGGCGACGGCCCGACCAGACTCTGAAGAGACCTATCTCGATTGGGCGGCAAGCACGCCAATGCGCGCTGAGGCGCTTGAGGCAATGGTCGAGGCTGCGGCCGCTGGCTACGGCAATCCGACCGGTGCGCATCACCGGGCTCGCATTGCTCGTCGTCTGGTAGACGACGCACGAGATCAAGTCGCTGATGCAGTTGGTGCTGAGCCATCCGAAGTCATCTTCTGCGGCAGCGGTACAGAAGCAGACAACCTTGCCATCTTTGGTGCTCACCACCACGCTGTTGCTCAGGGCCGATCGGGTCAGGTGGCTTGTTCGGCCGTCGAGCACCATGCCGTGTTGCACCCGGTTGAACATCTCGCAGGCACCGTGTTGCGCGTTGACTCGCACGGTCAGCTTGACCTTGAACAGCTCACGTCGATCGCTACCGATGACCTTGCCGTGGTGTCTGTCATGTTGGCGAACAACGAAAGCGGCGTGATACAACGCCTCGAAGAAGTCCGCGCCATACTCGACGAGCACGCACCTAACGCATTGCTCCATACCGACGCGGTCCAGGCCTTTCCATGGCTTGATCTCACCGAGTACGCAGCTCCGGCCGACTTGGTCAGCATGAGCGGTCACAAATTCGGCGGGCCAAAAGGTGTCGGTGTTCTCATCGTGCGTTCTCGGGCTCAAATCGCGGCTCAGATTTTGGGGGGAGGCCAAGAGTTTGAACTGCGCAGTGGAACCCACAACGTCGCAGGTATCGCCTCTTTCGGTGCTGCTGCCGCAGCGATGACGGGTGACCGAGCCCACGTCGTTGAACGGATCGGCACCCTGCGTGACCGCCTAGTCGGCGGCATCAAAGCAGTGCTGCCCGACACCGTCGAGTCAGCACGCGACGCGTTACCGAACCAGGATGAGGTGACCACTACGGTTGACAAGGTCGCTGGCAGTGCGCACATGTGCTTCCCTGGTATCGAGAGCGAAGCGTTGCTGTTCATGCTCGAGCGCGTCGGGATCTATGCGTCAGCAGCGTCATCGTGCGCAAGTGGCGCCCAAGACCCGAGCCACGTCCTGGCTGCGATGGGATATCCCCGCGAGCTCGCAGCAGGATCGCTGCGCATGTCGCTTGGATTCGGCACAACCGACGAAGATATCGATCGTGCATTATCTGTAATCCCCGAGTGCGTGCAGACGCTTCGTTCTGCAGCGGCGTAGGTGCCAAAATGCAGGTAATGGTTGCGATGTCTGGTGGCGTCGATTCTTCGGTCGCAGCGGCGATGATGCTCGATGCCGGACATGAGGTCGTGGGTGTGACCATGAAGCTCTGGGGAGGTCCAAGCGACAAGGGATGTTGTTCGGTGAGCGATGTGCTCGATGCGCGCCGAGCAGCTGACCTGATCGGCGTTGATCACCATGTGTTCAACTTTGGCGACGACTTCGAGCGCCATGTGATCGCGCCATATGTCGCCGAGCACGATGCAGGTCGTACCCCAAATCCATGCATCGAGTGCAACCGGTCGATCAAGTTTGCTCGTCTGCTCGAGCGCGCTGACGCACTGGGGTTTGATGTAGTGGTTACCGGACACCACGCACAGATCGTCACGATGCCGAACGGCAGCCGTCGCATCGCCCGGGCAGTGGACATTGCAAAGGACCAGAGCTACGTCCTTCACATGATCTCGCCCGACGACCTCGCGAGAGTTGAGTTTCCAATTGGCGGACTAGAAAAGTCTGTGGTGCGCCAGATGGCCGCCGAGATGGGCATGCGGGTGGCCAACAAACCAGACAGTCAAGATGTGTGCTTTATCAGCAGCACGACGAGTCGCAACGAGTTTCTTGGTGATCGTCTTGCGCACAAGCCAGCATCGGTTGTGGACACACATGGCAACCAAGTCGGCCATGTCGATTCGGTTCAAATGGTCACCATTGGCCAACGCAAGGGTCTCGGTCTTGCGGGTGGAGCGCCACCTCGCTACGTCACCGATGTCGATATTGACGCACAGCGAGTCACCATTGGCAGTCGAGAAGATCTGCTATCTGAGCACGTCGACCTCGATGCCGTGGTATGGGCTGGTGACCAGGTAAGCCAGGGACTGGTCGCACAGACCAGTGCACACGGGACACCACGCCCAGCGCGAGTTCACGGCGACCGTGTCTTATGGGACAAACCAGTCCCGCGAGTGGCGCCCGGTCAAACAGTCGTCCTTTACGACGGCGACGTTGTTGTTGGCGGCGGTATCGCTCGCTAACAAACGCCAAGCTAGTCGACGGCAATCGATCGACGTTCAGCTTCATCGAGTAGCGCACCCGGGCGGGTTGGAGCGAAGAGAAACCGACGAACATCGGTCAGTGTCGCCGCCGCTGCTGGTCTTCCAGGCTCACGCAGTCCCAGTGGTGCAGGGTCGGTCAACTCACATTCGAGTAGGAGTCCGGCAGCGCTGCGCGACAGATCGCGTGCCGGCGTTCCTGCGATCGCAGCGCCCAACCGTTCGATGGCCGTGCGACGGAACAGCACCGGCTCGGTCAGCACCGTGAGGTCGTGCAGCACCATGCCGTTCGGTACGAACACGATCCATCGTTGTGCAAGTTGATGTAGCGCCCGGCCGCCAACCGCTACCACAGCAATTCCAACGATTGTCGCAATGGCGCCACTGATCCATCGGCGGTCGCCAAGCAGTAGCGGGCCGAGCGCCAATCCTGCAGCCATGATGATCCAAAGTACCGGCATTACTCCGTAGGCGAGTTGTGAGGGTGAACGAAGCAGCATGCGTCGCTCGTCGCCATAACTTCCACCGTCAACGAATCGATCGCCGACAAGCTGATTGAACGCAGCTGTTACGACCATGACGGCGTGGACTACGCCAACGATGGCGATGACTGTCAGACTCGTGTCAACGATCGCCCAGGTTGCAACGAGGAGCACGCCAGGAGCGAGCACCCGCAGCGCGGTCAAGGTCAGCGGAAGTGGCACGACGGACGCCGCCATGCCGAGCGCCCAAAGAATCCATAGGCCGACCGTGGCCACCTGTGGAACCGCGTGCGAGGCAGACGCGATGGCATCGCTCGCAGCGACGCCGACTGTCAGCGGCAGTAGAAACCACAAAACTCGCAGCGACCAAACCGCACCTGTACGCATTGGTTCTAGCTTGCCAATTTTCGCCCCTAGACACACAGGGTTAAAACGGGAACCCGGTAGCGCCCATCGGCTACTCGTTCTGGCGTTCCATTCGAAAGACAGAACCTATCCTGCGGCCAGTACACGCTAACGACCAATTGCGTGGGGTCGATCTCAGCAGGAAGTTCAATCTCTATTGGAGGAGTGCCGTTGATGTCGATACTGGCAACGAGCCACGACCGTTCTGCCCATTCAGTTCCAGCAATGGGCCCACCCGGCAAGGTCAAACGCATCGTTTGTGTCCCACCGCCCGTCAGTATCGGTTCGCCAGTGTTGAGACTTTGGATGGTTTCGAACAGGACGGCCTGGTTTGGCGCATCACCACGCGGGACGTAGGCGAGCATCGTGGACTCGACAAAGGCCGCTGCAACCCACCCGCCGAGCGAGGTCTGGTCGACTGAGACCTGTAGCCACCTCCCAGTCGGGTCCGTCTGACCCGAGGTGAAGATACGGCATTCGTTTGGCGCCAGCGTGTCGAGAAGCGCTGCGTCAACCGAAGGGCCAATTCGCACGTTGAGGACATCGGGCGACGTGATGCTAACAACGCACAGCTGAGGTGAGACCAGGTCGGACATGAATGGATACGTGCTGTATTGCTGGCCTGGAGCGAGCAGTGCTTCTTCCACGTAGCCCGACCACAAGTGCCCGTTGAGCATCGCTTGGACAGGCGCCCAGCCGTTGGAGGCAGGGCCGAGCTGCTCGATGCCACAATGGCTCGCTGGCATCGAGATCGCGACCTGACCGTTTAACGATGGCGAAGATCGCAATGGCACTGGTTGTGACCCGCCACGTCCGGTCAGACAGAGGTTCGGGATTCGATCACGACCGACAAGGTTTGCAAGGGTTGGTTGTTGCGGCACAGGCGTGGGGGTCGACTTTACGGCCGTCGTCGGCGCTGGTGTTGGTGCTGCTGTCGCGGTCGGTTCTGCTGTCGCGGTCGGTTCTGGCGACGACGTTGCGGCGGCGGTAGGGGAAGGCGCCACGACTGCGCTGGAGGTTGGTGCAACGGTGGCCGATGGTTGCGCCGTAGCCGTCGGCTGGGGCGAAGCTGCGGTTGGGACGGTCGGGGTCGGTGCTGGTGCCTCGACCGAGGTCGTTGGGCCAACGGTCGTGTCGGACTCCGCGCCGGTCGCAACTTCGGGTTGTGGCGACAATGAATCAGTGCAGCTGGATGCGATGACGGCAATAGTGACCAGTAGTAGGCATCGGAAAAGTAGGTGCCGGGTGCGCCTGATAGGACGGGCAGTAGTCATGTGAACTCCTGAGCATGCCTGGGTTTAGTCAGCGATGGGCCCCGGCCACCTGTGCAACGGGCTTGAATGAGATGCACAGATGGCCGGTTACCCAACACACGCATCACAGCAGCGCTATGTCAACTCGAGTTCGAAAGAAATCTTTCGCGAATGGCTACCCCGCGTCGAAGCACCAGGTGTAGGTCTGTTGGTCATCGGGTCCTGCTGCGATCAGCCAATAGAAAACCCGCACACAATTCTGGTCGGGACGCAGCCGGTCAAGGACTCTGCCGTCACTCGGCTGATAGCTCAGCTTGTTTAGAGCCTCAGTGCGAAAGAGTTCTTCCTCGGGAATCGCGACGCCGTTGATTTCGAGTTCTGCGGTGTAGCCCACTGCCAGGTCAACCGAAACGGCGCTCTGGAGTAGAACATTGGAATCGGCCTGTGGTTCAACCGACTGGATGGCTACAGGCAGATCAGTGTTGCGAGGGCTACGCAGGTAGACAACAACGGCGATGGAGAATAACGCCGCGGCGAGAGCGAGCATCGACACGACGATCAGACGCCGGTTCTTCGCCGAAGGCAGATCCAACACCATGTTCACAACAAGCATCGTATGCGAACTGGGCTTGTGGTTCATGATCAGCGACCACGGCAGTTGTGGTCGGTGGTCACAGTGCATCAGCGCTGGTGTGCTCACTCCCAGTTTCTGATTCGTCAGACAGGCGCCCGGGCGCCGCTTTGTGACCACCTTCGGCAAGTACGATCAGTGCGCCATGGACCTCGCCGCCCTTGATGACATGATCGACCGAGTTGTCGACGGCCGCTACCGAATCGACGCGCCCATTGGCGCCTCGGCCATAGCTGCAGTTTTCGTGGCCTATGACACAATCCTTGAGCGCTCCGTCGCTCTCAAGATCTTTGCGGATGACGTGGCCGATGACGAAGCGTTCAGCTCTCGCCTCCTGCAGGTTGTCGAACACGCAGCAACACTGAAGCATCCGAACATCGTGGAGCTCTATGACTGGGGTTTCGACGGCGCTCCATACATCACCTCTGAATTGTGCCTCGGTGGCAGCGTTGCGTCGCTGCTCGCAGCTGGTGAGCGCTTGTCAGCGAGCCAAGCATTGGTCATGGCACTCGAATGCGCCCGAGGATTGCAGCACGGCCATGCCAACGATTTCGTGCATCGCAATCTCAAACCGACCAACGTGTTGTTCGGCGCCGACCAGCGGGTTCGAATTGCCGACTACGGACTCGCTCAAGTCACGGCGGACGCCCCGATAGAACATGTCGATCAGGCGCTCGAGAGCGTTCGCTACTCGTCGCCTGAGCAGGCGCGTGGCCGACCGATCACCTCCGCGACCGATATGTACTCGCTCGCGCTTGTTGTCAATCAAGCGGTAAGCGGTGATGCTCCTGCAACCGCCGAGACGGTCGTAGGCACTCTCATGGAACGAGCAGAGGCTGCCGCTGCATTGAGTCCGAGGCTTGAAGGTCTCGGCGGGCCGCTTGAGCGGTGCGGTCGAATCAACGCCGACGAGCGTCCCGAGGCTGAGGAATTGACTATTGCCTTTCTCGCGTCAGCGGAAACTATGCCCCGGCCCGCCCCGTTTCCGCTCGCTCGAATCCGTCGGCCTGACCATGGCGTCAACCCGCTTGACGCCCAAACCAATGTTGCAGACATCGGACCAAGTCTGACCGAGAGTCGCGCCGCACAGAAGGCCGATGGCGAGATTAGCGATTCGTCTGACTTGCTCGATGACTTCGATGGCAGTTCGTTTGATGGCCGTACCATTGAGGACCCGGCGGTCGACGAGGATCCGCTCGGCACCGTCGTCGCAATGCCAAAACCGGTGCCACCGGTAGGCCTGGAGAACCTGGCTGAAGCGGAACCAGTATTTGCTTCGGTTCCCGGCGACGAAATCCAGGATTCACCGTTCGACGTGCCTGAGCGCTCGGGAGCCCCTCGGGCGGCACGGATTGTTTACGAAGAGATCGTTGATGATGCCGACGAGGTCCTGCCGGTGTGGCCGCTCGCATTGCTCGGAGCGATCTTGGTTGGGGTCGTGGCTTTGGTCGCGTATTTTCTTGCCTTCGCTGGTGGCGTCGACTCCGCCGAGGTGCCCAATGTTGTTGGCCTTGCCTACGAAGACCTTGAGGCTCAGGTGGCGAACAACGGGTGGCAGATCGAGACCCTGGAGGATCGCGAAGACGGCTCGGCAGCGGGCTCGATCATTAGTCAGGACCCCGCTGCTGGAACTAAACTTGCGAATGGTGAAATCCTGAGCGTCACGGTCTCACTTGGTGGAGAGATGGTCGAGATCCCCAGTGACATCGTTGGTCTCTCCGTCGATCAAGCGGCCTCTCGCCTGGCGTCGGTCGGGCTTGCTGTCGGTCCACTCGTCGAAGAAAACAACGAATCACTCGGTCCGGGCCTCGTCATTGGGCTCGATGAACCAACCTCACAAAAGGCGGTTGGTGAGGGAGTAGCGCTCCGCGTTTCTCTGGGGGCCCAAGATCGTGTCGTTCCTGACACGATCATTGGTGTACCGATCGCGGACGCGACGACCGTGCTTACGAGCCTGCGTCTGCAGGCTGTCGAAGAGCCGGCGTACAGCCCTGATGCCGAAGCAGGGACCGTCCTTGGTTCGAATCCGCGTCCGGGCGAGGTCGTGCCAGCCGACTCAGCCGTTACTTTGGTCGTCAGCGCGGGTCCTGAGCCGGTCATCATGCCGGACATCATCGGCCTGCCGCTCGATGAAGCAATTGATGTCATCGAAGCTCTCGGTCTCATCTTTGTGGACACTGAGGGCACCCCTGGTGAGGACGCAATTGGTTCACTTCCGCCGATTGGCGCCATGGCCGACGTCGGTTCCGAGGTAACGATCATTTTGGATGACCCGTCAGAAGACGAGGACGACGACTCTTAAGCTGGGTAGTGCCCCGGACGATCTGTGTTATTCGGTAATCGCCATAAGGCGGCCGACAATCTCTTCGGCAAGCGACTGTTGTTCGGCGGTTGCTTCGATGTCTTGAAGAGAGAGCATGCGGGTGATGTCTCCTTCGACTTCGATTTCGCCACTCATGAAGGCGATCATCACAGCCTCGGGCTGCTGGTCAAGCAGTAGTTGTCGAGCGATGTCGTATGGGATATTCACACTCACGTCAGGTTCGTCGATGTGTCCCTCGTTGGGGACCGCTGAACCAGAGGTTGTATCGACGTGGCCAAGGACAGGCTCATTGCTGAACGGAGCACCGGTCACGGTGACATTCATACGCAGCGATTCGGTCGGTTCTTCTACTTGATCGGCGTATTCGTCATGGATCGTGCGTGCAGCAGCGATCCAATCGGGAGACAAGAACTGATGGGTAGGCACATACTCACGTTACGGCCTTGGTCCGTCGATGCCTGTGCGAATCGGCACCCCGCTCAGCACAATCTCTCAGCGCACGCTCGCACCTCAACCGAGCCGGGACCGCACAAACGAGTTCCTTGGTTGACAGGTGGCAGATAGCATCGGCATCTGTGATCACCAGAACGTTCACCCCATGAGTGGCGAGATTTCACGCGATGAGGTCGCGCACGTTGCTTCGCTTGCCCGACTGCGCCTTAGCGAAGATGAACTTGACACCTTCACCAAGCAATTGTGCGTCGTGCTCGAAACCGCAGCCGATCTGAATTCGCTCGATCTTGATGATGTCGAGCCGATGGCCCAGCCGTATCCGCTCGCCAATGTGCTTCGCTCAGATGAGATCATCCCGAGCCTGGACCGCGACGAAGTTCTCGCGCAAGCCCCGGTAGCTGAGGATGGGCGATTCCGAGTTCCGCCCGCACTGGGTGAAGCCCCATGAACACTGCAACTGAACTTGCCGCACACGTACGGTCGGGTGACCAAAGCGCATCGGTTGCACTTGCCGAGGCGCTGGGCTCAATCGCCGATAGCGACCATGACATCAACGCGTTTTTGCACCTGACGCGCGACCGGGCAGAGCAACAAGCATTGGCGATCGATCAAGCAGTCGCAGCCGGAACCGATCCAGGACCACTCGCTGGTGTGCCAATCGCGATCAAAGACAACATGTGCACTCGGGGCGAGCCAACCACATGTAGCTCCAAGATTCTCGAAGGCTGGCGCCCGCCATACGACGCCACGGTGATCTCTCGGCTCGAAGCCGCAGGCGCCATCATTGTTGGCAAGACGAACCTAGACGAGTTCGCTATGGGGTCGTCGACGGAGAACTCGGCGTTTGGTGCCACCCGCAACCCTCATGACCTGAGCCGAGTGCCTGGTGGATCAAGTGGTGGGTCTGCAGCTGCTGTTGCTGCTGGCTATGTGCCACTTTCGCTTGGAAGTGACACTGGCGGGTCGATCCGACAACCGGCGGCTCTGTGCGGTGTCGTGGGAGTCAAGCCGACCTATGGGGCCGTTTCTCGATACGGGCTCATTGCATTCGCTAGCTCGCTCGACCAGATCGGGCCTTTCGCCACAAACGTGACCGACGCAGCGCTCTGTTATGACGTGATCGCCGGTCACGATCCGCTCGATGCAACCTCGATTCCGATCGAGCAGGCTTCGACTCTGGCCACGCTTGGTGACGGTGTCGCTGGTATGCGGATCGGCATCATCGATGAACTCTGCGGCGAAGGAATCGACGCCGACGTGATCGCACGAACTCACGAGGCTGCCGATGCGTTGCGCGCCGCTGGCGCAACGGTTGAAACAGTCAGCATCCCCGCGACAATTTACGGATTGGCTGCGTACTACTTGATTGCGCCGGCCGAAGCCTCGAGCAACCTGGCACGTTTCGACGGCGTGCGCTACGGCCAACGTGTCGATGGCGTCAACGTGGCAGCTATGAACGTTGCCACCCGTTCGGCTGGGTTCGGCGACGAGGTCAAACGACGCATCATGTTGGGCACCTATGCGCTGTCGTCGGGTTACTACGACGCCTACTACGGCAAAGCACAAAAGGTCCGAAGCCTCATCTCTGATGAATTCGCCACTGCGTACAAGAGTTTCGATCTTCTCCTTTCTCCAACCTCACCCTCGACTGCATTCAAAATCGGGGCCAAGAGCGACCCCATGGCGCTCTACATGTGCGATGTGTGCACGATTCCATCCAACCTTGCCGGGCATCCCGCGTTATCTGTTCCGTTTGGTGCCGGCGACGACGGTCTACCAATTGGTGTCCAAGTGCTGGCACCAATGCTCGACGAAGCCAAGATGTTCCGAGCCGCAAAGGTCCTTGAAGACGCAGCAGGAGGCCAGTCATGAGTGAACTTCCCGACGGTTGGGAGATGGTGATCGGGCTTGAGGTCCACGTGGAACTTGCCACTGCGACCAAGCTGTTCTGCGGCTGTGCGAACGCGTTCGGCGACGAACCCAACACCAACATTTGCCCAACGTGTCTCGGTCTACCAGGCTCGCTACCCGTGCCGAACGAGCAAGCTGTTGCGTATGCCATGAAGCTCGGTCGAGCGTTGAACTGCACCGTGTCACCGTCGATCTTTGCTCGTAAGAACTACTTCTATCCCGACATGCCCAAGGACTTCCAAACCACGCAGTACGAGGAGCCCACCAACGAGAACGGCTTTGTCGAACTTCCCAATGGCACCTCGGTTGGCGTTGAACGCGCCCACATCGAAGAGGACACGGGCAAGTCCACACACCTTGGAGGTGGCGGTCGAATCCATGACGCCACCGCAACGCTGGTCGACTACAATCGCGCGGGCGTGCCGCTCGTTGAGGTCGTGAGCCGACCCGAGATGCACGATGCAGAGACAGCGCGCTCCTATGTCGCTGAGCTGCGCGATCTTTTGCTGGCGACGGGGGTCAGTGATGCCCGTATGGAAGAGGGTTCCATGCGCGTTGATGCGAACGTGTCGGTGCGTCCGGTCGGAAGCGATGAGCTGCGGACTCGCTGCGAAGTCAAGAACATCAACTCGCTGCGATCGCTCGGCCGTGCAATCAACTATGAAGCTCGCCGTCACGTTGATCTTTGGACCAACGGCGATGCCCCTCGTCAAGAGACGCGACACTGGGACGAAGACGGCGGTCGTACGACCTCGGGTCGTTCCAAAGAAGACGCCGATGACTACCGGTACTTTGCGTGCCCTGATTTACCACCCTTGGTGCCGACGCAGGCAACGATCGCCGACATCGACGCGACCATGCCGGCTCTGCCTGCAGCTCGCAGGTCAAACCTTGCTGATGCCGCTGGTATTGCCATTGCGGACACCACGCTGACCGTGGAACGAGGGCTTGATGGCCTGGTCCTTGAAGCGATTGCCGCTGGCGCAGATGCCGGTGTCGCCATGAAGCACGCCGATCAGAACTTGTCTGATGGGCAGGGCATGCTGACCGCCGAGGCGTTCGCTGCACTCATCACCATGGAAGGTGAGGGCGCGGTCAGTGCAACCCAAGTCAAGACGGTGCTCGCAGAGCTCGTCGCCAATGGCGGCGACCCAGCGGCAATTGCTGGCGACATGGGCTTCGAAGCCATGGACACGAGCGAGCTCGACACATTGCTCGACGGGCTCATCCAATCGAGTCCCGACGAGTGGGCCCGGTTCGTTGAAGGCGACCCCAAGGTGCAGGGTTTCTTCGTTGGCCAGATCATGAAAGCCACCCAAGGCAAAGCCGACGGCAAAATCGTCAACCAACTCATGCGCCAGCGAGCCCAGGGCTAGGCACCCGAGCTCAAGACAGGTGACTACGACGGTTGGTAAAACCGTAGTGTCGCCAACAGCTCGTTGATTGCGGCTTGAGCGCCCGATGAATCAGGTGGCGCTTCGGCGTGGATAGAGATCGTTGATGGCCAGACTAGGAAACTAATGACCGTGTCAGTGATAGGTCCGTTAGCTTCAGATCGGTACTGCTCGACTCGTGCCGGAACGGACTCGGATCGAAACGCGCGCAACGGCTCAATTGTCCAATTCTCAACGGTTTTGTGGCTAAGCCCATGCGTCGCGGCCACTGCGTGGTCTTTAGTGTCGTGAACCGTCACCGTCGCACCCGACGAGTGCCGTATCACGAGCGCTGCGCCAGCGCGGTCTTCGGGTGACACTTGCCAGCCATCCCATAAGCCAAACGTGATCGGTAGCGGGTACGCCGAGACTGCGAGACCGAACCAGTCCGCCGGGCCGGTGATTTCTCTCGTGGCGATCGCGCCGTCGATGCCAATGCTGAGTCGACCGCCGTCATTCAAATGGCCGAAATCGAGCGAATCGTCGGTTCGGGTCGTGGTGAGGTACCCCCATTCAGGAATTTGAATGGGGGTTGCGACCGCTCGGCGCATCTCGGTGATCTGGCCATCGTTACTGGCCAGGCGCGGCGAGTGCCAACCGACGCTGGGGTGAGGTGCGGCCACCGCTCGGTCTGCTTTTAGTCACTGTGGCTCCGTTGCCGGATTCGAGCCGCCCGGCGAGCACCTTCATTTGAACTGTTACGCGTTGGCGACACCCTCAACGTCGCACCTATCGGATGATTTAGTCAATGTTGGGAAGGAACGCTGTTCTTCAAGTGTTCCTGGACGTGCGGTGTTCTCTCGCACGAATCACGCGGATCAATGCCGCTGGTCAGCCGTGCGCAGTAGGGACGTGTCCCTATGGATCAGCGGACCGCGATTTGCAACAGTGCAGAGGTGAAGAGGGTTCTTGTTTGGTGGGCAGTCTTGGGCTGCATGGCGATTGGTTGTGCGCCAGCTGGTGTAGCTGAAGCTGTGCCTCCAAGTGCCGTGTCTCCGGGAGCCGTGGCTTCCGAGCCGACACCCACCGACGCAACAGTAACGCGAGCAGCGGCATCGCCATCCACGTCGATCCCGCCGGTCGCTACGTCGACGGCCAAGGGCCAGGGGGCCGAAACAGGGGCAGCCGTGGCGCAAACCCCAGAAGCGACTGGCGAGCCAGAGCCCGTCGAGTCAAAGCCCGTCGAGCCATTGGATCCGATCTTGCCGAGGGACCAGTGGCCAAGCTTTGCCTGTGACATAGAGCTGACCGAGATCGAACAATTCATTTGCACTGACTGGCATGCGGCTGACACCGACCGCGCCTTCGGTAAATTCTGGTCCACCTATCTCGATGAGCGAAGTGAACATCTGCTGCTAGACGAGCTTCAGCAGCTCCAAGCTTCGTGGCTTGAGCTGCGCCACACCTGTTGGGAAGCAGATGTCAAAGAAACGTGGCGAGATGTCTGCCTGCGGCGTTTATATCGGGAGCGGGGGAACGTGCTGACCTATGCGAAGCTCTCGCCGTTGATAGCTTCGGCGGGCAACAGGCAGATTGTTGGATGGGGTGCATTCACCGGCACGGTCGGCATCGGCGCCGACGCGCCGAGCGGTGGCGCTCAATCGGCCATTGCAGCGCTCGTCGAGCTGGCCGAAGCCAAGCTGCAGCTCGACTTCCAGCAACTCGGTCAATTCGAGCTCTCGCACGGACCAATCGACATCACTATTTCGAGCATCCACGGTCAGCGGATCTCCGCCTTTGATTGGGCAGAGGCGGGTTTCATTCAGCCAGCGGCGCATCCGTACTTCTCCTTCCGCGAGTTTCTCTATGACCGCGAGCAGCAAGGGTTCATCGAAGTATCCGAACTTTTCCGCAGCGACACCGTCGACGAAGTGGCCGCCATCTTGTACAGCGCGCTCTTAGAAGCCAGCGGCCAGACACAAAACGAGTACCTAGCAGATTTGAACGTCGACGAACTCGGGTTCTTCCCTGTGTTCGACGATCAAGGCCGAATTGCCGCCTTTGAGAACTCGTCGCAGGCAGAATCGATTGGCGGCTACGCCGGTCGGATTTGCTTCTACGGCCTGACTGTCTCTGCCGCTCGAGTGATCGAGCATGCAAATGACGAGTACGCCGAGCTTTTTGCTCCGAACCTGGTGGATGGCCCGGTGGAAGTGCCGAACTGTGAGTAGACGACCTATGCCGATGATGTTGTCTTTTCGCCCGCTGCTTTGGCTGCTTTGGCCGCATCCCATGCGGTGATGCGTTCGGGGTCTTCGTAGTCTTCCCAGGCAATGAGTCTTCCCCATCGTGTTTCGAGCAGCGCTATGGCTCGGTTGTTATACACGTCGACCCCATCGGGACCTTCAATGTAACTCTGTACACGAAGTGCAACCCGGGTATTCCACGGGGGTCCGTTGACCAGAATGTCTTCAATGTGGAACTGCACCCTCTCGTCGACAAAACGATCGGCGAACGCTTTGCATTCTTCGATGCCTTGGTGGGTGATATGGCGCTCACGCGTCTTGACGACGGGACGGAACATTGTTGACCAGCTGTTGACCCCCGGAAACGCAATACCTGCATTGGGTGCAGCGAGCCTGAGTAACAATGATGCGTCGCCGCCATTCAGTTTCTGCACGCTGTAGCGCATGAGTGCTCGGACGGTCGCTTTGTACACGGGAACTCCTTACACGGGGGCAGGGCGGATGCCTGCCTCTAGAACGATCATTCTAGCAGAACTAGAATGATCGTTCTAGTGTCCGTTGTGTCGACTACGATGCGGTCGTGGCCAGCGTTACCTCGTCAGCCGGTACTCGAGACCGGCTGCTAACCGCAGCGAATGAGCTCTTTCGAGCACAGGGTTTTAACGGCACCTCGCTCTCGCAGATCGTCAAAGCATCAAAGGCGACAACTGGTTCGCTCTACCACTTCTTCCCTGGTGGCAAAGATGAGCTCACCGCTGAGGTGCTTCGGACTTCTGGCGTGGCGTATGGCAACTTGGTGGAACTTGTTGTGCGGGCAGCAGCCGATCCGGCGACAGGTCTCGACGACGCCTTCGCTGGTGCGGCCGAGTTGATGCTTGGCACAGACTTCATCGATCCGTGCCCAATCGGAACGATTGCTCGAGAGGTCGCAAGCACCCACGAGCCGTTGCGCCGAGTAGCGCTCGGCGTCATGGAGTCGTGGATCGAGATCTTCGTAGCGATTCTCATCGAAGCCGGTGTCTCCAACGCGTCTTCGAAGCGACTTGCGATCTTGACAATTGCGAGTATCGAGGGTGCCTTTGTTGTCGCTCGCACCATGCGCGACGTCGCACCGTTTCTTGAAGTCGGCCACGCGTTGCGCGACGCGATCGCAGCCGAGCTGCCGAACGGGTAACCCGACCGGCGTAAGATTCGCTGCGATGAGTGAAGCAACCATTCAATACGAGACCAATGTCGATGACATGGATCCGCGGCTATGGCCCAACGTCCTCGAGTGCTTGCTGGATGTCGGGGCTCACGATGCTTGGGTCACGCCCATCATCATGAAGAAGGGCCGCCCGGCTTTCACCCTGTCCGTTCTATGTGGCGACGACGTTGCTGCCGATGTCCGAGCGGTCATCTTTCGCGAGACGACCACCATTGGTATTCGCGAGCTCGTCGTTCGTCGACATGTGCTGGACCGCTCTGAGCACGTCGTCGACGTCGATGGCCAGGCGATCCACGTGAAGGCGGCGATGTTTGAAGGCGACGAAGTAAACCGAAGCGTTGAGTGGGACGACGTCGTGGCGGTTGCCGCTGTGCTTAACATGTCGGCCAAAGCAGTTCTCGCCGCGGCCACAGCAGCGGCGCAACGCCATCCAGAGCCGGGCTAAGCAGAGCGGGGCCATCCTACCTGGACATACTGCTTGGGTTAGAGGTCGATATCAGTCTCGGCGAGAAGCCGAGCGGGGCGGAGATCAATGCTTTGATTCTGGCCGCCCTAGATCCTGACCACATTGCCGGCCCGATCGCCGATGGCGAGATTGGTGGAGGCCGGGTGCTGATTGTGAACGACCAGGACTACATACGAGCATGGGCGTATGAAATCCGAAACCACTCCGACGAGAACAAGGCCACGTCGACTCTGACATACCTCCGAAGTCGAGGATTCGTTGACGCCGAGGGTCGGCTGTGGGTCAAACACTTCGGTTCTGACAATTCAGGCACCGCGATCCACGAAGTTGTGCATGGATACTCCGATGATGCAATACGAGGACTCGAGGGATTTAACGAAGGAGTCACTGAGTACTTCACTCGTGAGATGCTCAAGACAATCGACGACCCGAGCACGGCCGCCGATGAAGCGCAGGACACGATCAGAGACCGTGGCTACGACGCCAACTATCAGTTTGTGCAGGACCTGGTGAGCGTTGTCGGCGAGGATGCGCTGGCCAACGCATACTTTGATGGCGATGTTGGTGCTCTGGAAGGTGCTTATATTGCAGCTACCAACCGACCAAGCAAAGACTTTGACGCATTGCTAGAACTTCTTGATTCGCGAAGCGCAGACGACCCTGAAACGGAGCTCGTGAACGAAGACAGACAGCGGTGGGCCGACGCCACTGACCTACTGACAGGAGTCCCAGCATCATGAATGCCTGTAAACGACTAGGGG
>Ga0209828_1000691_pt1 | contig 32040 bp, 33 predicted proteins | sample MaitaG_FD_187429 | JGI IMG/M metagenome (GOLD analysis project Ga0209828, IMG submission 187429) | Marine algal microbial communities from Maine, USA - Maine_Asex2 metaG (SPAdes) (version 2) | ecosystem: Host-associated > Algae > Red algae > Unclassified | place: Maine, USA | collected 2015-01-05
AAAGTAACTGAAACTTTCAAAGAGAGTATCACCAAAACTATAAAAGGTAATAAGCTTACTCGTAATGGTAGTAAAGGCAATAAGGCACTGTTAATCAAACAAGAAGATGGTGATAAAGTACTTAAATTAGAAAGTGAGGTCGAGCGACTTTAATTATTTAGAATAACATTAGTTCAGATTTTTGGCTAGTGGCTTAAAAAGTTTTGTGTTTACCAGGGATATAGAGCATAATGAATATACAGCACTAGGGAAGTCACACGATGGTTAAATTCTGCAAATCTTTTGTCAAAAATGAACCTCATCTGCCTTTTGAGGAATAAAGACCCGTGTTGTAGTTACAATTGAGAAATTAAAGCATTCGACAGTTTACAAGTATTTAAACAATTTAAGCAAAGTAACTTAAATGGACTACTCGAACATTTTGGTTTTTTTATGGTACATGTTATATGGCAGAAAAAGTAAGACTCATAAAATACTTCAAGGATACTTGGGAACAGTTTTCCAATGATGACGGGTTTATGATGGCTGGAGCCTTATCTTACTATACTTTATTTTCTGTTGCTCCACTCTTAGTTATACTAATCGCAATATTGGGTTTTGTCGTAGAGTCAACAGATATAGAGGACGCATTATTTCAGCAACTAGGCAAAATAATGGGACATAGTCAAGCAAATGAACTGCAAGGAATAGCTGAAAATGCCCACGATACATCATCTGGTACAATGGCCACAATAATATCTTCGGTGACGTTACTGATATCAGCTACAGCAGTTGTTATACATTTAAAAGCCACCTTAAATAAAGCTTGGAATGTAATAAAAGACCCAGCCTTAGGATTTAAAGCAATAGTTGTTGATAGGGTGCTATCATTTGGATTTTTAATAGGCTTAGGATTTATATTTTTGGTATCCATGGGTCTCAATACTGTTGCTACTGTACTATTTGATCAAGTTGCAGTCCTAATACCTGAGATTGGCGAAACAGCCATTATTATCGCCTCTTCATTCATTGGGTTTTTGGTATCTTTTGTTTTGTTTTATTTGTTATTTAGATTTTTACCAGACGCACGTATTCACAATAAAGATTTGTTTGTAGGAGCTCTAACTACTACTGTAATGTTTACAATTGGTAAGTATGCAATAAGCTTCTATTTAGGTAATAGTAATATCAGTAGCACATTTGGTGGAGCAGGGGCATTGGCTAGCTTTATGGTTTGGGTATATTATAATGCAATTATTCTCATTTTAGGAGCTGAGTTTACCCAAGTATATGCTCTTTTAAATAATAGAAAGGTATATCCTTCTGAACAATCAGTAAAAGTGCATCGAATCATAAAAAAAGATTCCGATGGTTTAATAATATAGCGTAATTCTTCAGATATAAACTTGAGATAACTCATGAAAAAGAAGCCCTTTTATAAAAAGAGAAAGTTCATATTATTAAGCATAATTATTTTAGTCTTGATTGTAATAAGGCTAATGCTACCGACGCTTGTTAAAAAATATGTCAACAAAAGTCTGAGTAGCATCCCAGGATATTATGGTCAGGTAGAAAATATTGATATTTCGCTTTGGAGAGGTGCCTACGTAATCCACAACTTGTATTTAAACAAAACAGATGGTGCATCCCAAGTTCCATTTATTGACTTAGCGAAGACGGATATATCTGTACAATGGAAATCTCTATTTAAAGGTCATATAGTATCAGAATTATCGTTCTTTAATCCAGAAGTTATTTATGTTTTTGAGGATCATAGTGCTGAATCGGAAGCAGAATTGGAAGATTGGACAAAAGTACTTACCGATCTTGTTCCTATTTCTATCAATCGACTGCAAATCACTGATGGCAAAATTGCGTTCGTCCAAATCGTGCCTGACCCCACAATAGATCTTCATATATTTGGCCTGAATGCTACTGCTAACAACCTTCAAAATGTTGTAGACAAGGACATCAAATTACCTTCCAACTTTAAGGTGGAAGGAACAAGCATTGGCAATGGAGCACTACTTGCAGAAGGAAAAATAAATATGCTAAAGGCTATACCTGACTTGGACTTATCTTTATCACTAGAGGGCGCTGACATCACTGCTTTTAATGATCTCCTGCGTGAACATGCGAAGCTAGATTTCGAAAAAGGAAAACTTAGTATATTTAGCGAAGTAGCCATCGCAGATGGATACCTTAAAAGTTATGTAAAACCATTACTTAAAAATTCAGAATTAATAGGTCCAGAAGATGGTTTCTTTGAAAAGCTGTGGGAAGGATTTGTAGGCTTTTTCAAATTTGTATTAAAGAATCAAAAGACGGAAAATGTCGCTACAAAAGTCCCAATAGAAGGTGATCTTAATGACAGCTCTGTTGACATCTGGACATCTATCGGTAATTTATTTAAAAATGCGTGGTTTGAAGCCTTTAAAGGCGAAACGGATGATAATATAGATTTTGAAGATGCTGAAAAGGCATCTGATTAATATATTTACATCTAAACTAAATCGAACTTTTTTAAATATTATAAGTAAGCTTATTATAATTCATTTTATTCAACTTTAAATCAAAACATTATGAGAAATTTATTATGGTTAGTAGCAGTAATTTGCATCATCGTTTGGGTACTAGGAATACTCGGTTTAGCAGGTGGAATGGCTACGGGTAAACTGATTCACGTGCTATTAGTAGTAGCTGTAATATCTATTTTATATAATATTATTAGTGGAAGAAGTCCCTTATAGGATTTGGACAAATATAAATCAAAATTAAATATTCAAAATTCAAATCCTAATGAAAAAATCAATAGGCATAATTCTAATATTACTGTCTTTATACCTTGGATATTCTGGTATATTAAAATTTACTAATAGCGGAGAATCTGTAGAGATCGTTGGTATAGAAATAACAGCTGAGGACAATCAAAAGAAATCGACAGCATTCATTTTTCTGGGTTTAGCAATTGCATCACTTGCGGGAGGAGTTACCTTACTAAAAGGTTAGTTCTAGATAGAAAATTAATTATATGAAAGATTGGTTATTCATCGAGCCAAATCAAATAGGCTTAATATTCATATCGTGCCTCTGCATTTTTATAGGGGTCATTGCTATAACCAGAATTGCTGGACTTAGGACATTTGCTAAAATGTCTAGTATAGATTTTGCATCCACTATAGCCATTGGTTCTGTTATAGCAGCAGTTATCATGAACGAAGACCAATCAATAATAAAAGGCGTTGTTGCTATTGCAATAATCGTTCTATTACAAATTAGTTCTTCACACCTTCAAAAACATAGTAATTGGTACAAAAAGTTGGTATCTAATAAACCCGTGGAATTAATGCGCGACGGTAAAATTTCTGAAGAAAATCTTAAGCGAAATGGAATTTCTAAAGATAACCTAATGGCTAAACTCCGAGAGGCAAATGCTCTTAATTTCGAAAACGTGATATCAGTCGTTTTAGAAACTACGGGTGATATTTCCGTTTTACATAGTAATACTATTAATTCAGTTTCTAATCAGATAATGAATGGTGTGGATAGAATACAATCGAAATAAATTAAAATACTTTTCGAATCATTATTATATGAGATATAGTGACGATCGATAATTTCAATTAATGAACAAACTAATACTACAATGAGCACAGACACTAATACACTTTCGAAAATTGATGAGATAATACCTAATGTTTCTTTAAATCAAATTAATAAGATTATTGCAACGTCTTCCGCAAAAGCTTCTGCTATTGCAGTATTGCCTGTCCCAATAATTGATATCGCAGGAGTTACATATGTACAGCTAAGAATGGTAAATGACTTAGCTGAAATATATGGTGTAAATTCAGGTGATAAGACAAAAATAATTATCAGTTCACTCGTTACTAATCTAATTTCAAATTTAGTTACTTCAGCCACTGAAGAACTAGCAGCTACTGCCAACATAGATAAAATTTTAGGAGAGTCCTTGATAAAGGCTACAATTTCTGGATTTTTAACCACTGTTACTGGAGAGGTATATGCGGATCATTTCAAAAATGGCGGTGGATATGAAGATATATCTATCAAAGGCACAATTGATTATATTAAGCGTCAGTTAAATTCTGATAGAGTAAGTGTGGATAGCGTCGCACAAATTGCCATGTCTTCTATTAATAATAAATTTGATATCTAAAATTTAACTTTATAAAATTATTCTTATGGAAACAATAATTAATGTATTGGTAGCAGGTACGTCTTTCTACATCGGTGGCAAACTACTCAGCGGAGTAGAAATGAAGAATTTTGTACAATGTATAATTGTGGCACTCTTAGTTGGCTTTTTAGATATCACGTTGGGTACAGTGCTAAAGATAGTGACACTAGGTATTCTTTCTTTGGGCATTTTCACTTGGTTGCTTAATGCAATTTTGATACAAGTTGCGGATTGGTTTTTACCAGGATTTGAGGTAAGGAACTTCTGGTGGGCATTAGCATTGGCAGCAATAGTGAGTTTAGCTAGTGGCGTTTTATCAGGCTTTTTATAAACTTTGAAATTAACTCGAACAATAGCCCTCTTCTGTCTTCAAATCCCAAATCTAAAATCAAAACGCAATGACAATTCCCCAAAGAACTGTTGCAATAATCGGTATAGGACCTCGAGGGTCTTATGCCCTGGAAAGATATATTATAGAGTTAGCCAAAAGTAACATTCTACAGAACTTACATTTATTGCTTTTTGATGCGCAAGGAAAATTTGGTTATGGCCCAGTTTATGAATTGTCCCAGAACGATGCAAATTGGCTTAATATATCAGAACGAATTCTCTTACTTGATAAGCGACCAGCAATACAATACGAAAATATAACTATTCCCTCATTTCCCTCTTATCATGAATGGTTAGATAAGGATTTTGCATCTAGCGAGCTTTCTGATTTAGATAATTACCCATTAAGATCAAAATTAGGATCATACCTTCACCAAAGATTCCAATCTCTTGCTGTTCCGCTTCAAAAAGAAAAGATAATTTCTACAATTATAAGTACGGTTGTGAAAGTAGACAAAATGAATACCTGTCTTTTCATAGAATGTGCTGATAGCTCAAGATATGACAATGTCGACGAAGTTTTAATTACCATTGGGCACCAGCCAACTGAAGAGTCTTCTCAATTAAAAGAGTGGAATGAACTTATGAGCAATGATCAAGGCATAAGACTTTACAGTTCCCCCTATCCTTTAAGTAATTACTTAGATAGTGCTTTAGATGGCAACAGTTCTATTGGTGTAAGAGGATTTGGATTAGCAATGATTGACATTGTGCGGGGAATTGCTAATAAGTTCGGTGAGTTCGCGATTACTAATAGACAGACTAGAAAATTCAGTTATTCGTCAGTCCATAAATGTAAGAACTTAATCATCCCTTTTTCACTTGATGGTTTGCCACCGGTGCCTAAACCCCTAAATGCCGAAATCGACAATTGGTTCAAACCAAATGAGAAACAAATAAAACGTTTTGAAGAAATTATCGGAGATAAGGAAATTCATAAATCTGCTCGTACTTTTGATTTTCTAATTGAAGCCTTTGCTCCCATAGCTGCTCGCATTTTTTCCGGACTCTCGAGTGTTTATGCCTTCCAAACTAATTCCAAAGAGGAAATTACGGACATAATTAAGGCATGGCTGAATGATGACCAATACATGCATCCCACTATACTCAACGTAAATCAGTCTGCGTATAAACTGATGCAAGAATTTGCAGGGATGGCCTCTGGCATGAGAGACATCAGCTTAGACTATTGCATTGGTCAGGTATGGCGACATTGCCAGCCATCTATTTATGACAAACTATCCTATAATGACTGCCAGAATGATATTGTTGTTGAAATTGTCAACCTGGATGAAAGAGTAAAAAGATATTCATTCGGTCCTCCTGTAGACAGTATTCAACAACTTATTGCATTAGTAGATGCGGAGGTTCTGAGTTTAGAATGGGTTAAAAATCCTGGTATTGATCTAAGTATAAAAGGCTGGAACTTGAACAATGGTTCAAAAACTATTCTGGTTAAATCAATGATTAACTCAGTTTTAGATGCTCCCGTTTTGAAAGCTGTAAATTCGCCCGTGATCAGACACCTACTAGCGAACGATATGATAAAAGCTGTTCATGATGATCTTGGAATTGCGACGGACGCTTGCGGTTATATCTTATCAGAGGGAAGCTCAGATTTACCTATTGCTGTTTTGGGAAGATTAGCTAAGGGTACCATAATTGGAGTTGATGCTATTCTAGAATGTTTTGGTCAACGTCCACTTGCTTGGGCTGAAGCAGCTGCCAAACACCATAACGAATTTTTAAATAAATATGAATTTCAATAATGCGCTATGTATTTTTAACTATCATGTGAAACTTTCAGAAATCTATGCCCTGTGAATCAATGATGTTTATCCCTTTTTGTTTTAAATACAAATTATCATGTTAGGCAATTTCTTAAAACCAATTTTAAGGAGAGTTGTTAATCCGGATCATGATGATTTTAGAAAGGTCGTATTTCTTCAATTGGCTATTTTTATGATCATTAGCGTGCTGATGATACTTAAGCCTTTAGGTACTAGTCTAATGCTCAATGCCTTTGGTATTAACATTATGCCAATTGCATTTGTTAGTATTGCGTTCGCTGCTATCATTATTCATTTCGGATTAATCTTATTGCGTAAAGCTTTCCCCTTAAACCACGCAATCGTTATCAATTTTAGCTTCCATATCTTAATTATTTCAGCAATCGCCTTAGCATTATATTTTGATCAACTACGAGGCTGGTATACGGTTGCTGTATATGTTTATATCAGCTTATTTAGTGTCATAACAGTAACCTTATTCTTCCAATACTGTCAGTCTTTACTCTCTATTCGTGAAGCTAAACGCGTTCTTTCACATGTAGGTGTAGGAGCAATTGCGGGTGGTGTATTTGGTGGGTATTTTACAAGCGCTACCGTATCCTATATAAATAATACAGGATTATTACTTTCTGCAGTATTCTTCTTAATATTTGCAGCATTGAGTCTACGAAAAGTGCACCAAGAATATGGCTCTGACCTTTTGGATGAAGCAGATGAGTCTGAATGGTTTAGCGGACAACTTTTTCGACCTTTGAAAAATAAGCATGTCATTTATATAGTAGGCATTACCTGTTTTGGTGTCATATCCTCCAAATTGTTGGACTATATATTTAATGCGGTAGCTTTTGCCCATTTTGAAGATGAGGCAGCGCTTACTGCATTTTTTGGATTTTGGTTTAGCACTATCAATCTCATTGGCCTTCTAATACAATTATTTCTGGTAAATAAGCTAATAGATAGACTGGGTGTAACTTATAGTATGTCTATCATGCCACTGATGATATTTGGGTCACTTTTTGCTTTTCTATTTGCACCCGTTCTCGCGGTTGCTATCATCTTGAAAATGGTAGATGGCTCTATGAAGCAAAGCCTTTATAAAACTTCTACGGAAATAAATATTATGCCTCTTTCTTCTACAATCAGAGAACGCGCTAAGTCACTCGTGGATGTTGTTGTTGATAGTATAGCTACTGGCTTGTCCGGTGTCTTGATATATATATTGATAAATAAGGTTTCGCTTCCTTTAAAAGTGATTTCTTTCACTGCCTTAATAATTGTTCTAGCATGGATCACTTTTATTTTTCTATCCAAAAAGACCTATTTGAGACAATTGTCATTTCTGGTATATAGTGATGATAATGAGGATGAAGAAACATCCGTGTCACCTATCGAATATATCCAGCACTTACTGAAAAGTGACCGTCGAAAGTCAGCTATTAGACTTCAGAAACTCAAGCTATTTACTCAGGAATCCGAATCACCCATTAAATCTGCTGCAATAGAATTAATTGGCGAAGAATACAAGAACAAAGGACTTTCAAACTTAAATCACTTGAAGACAGATAATTCCTTCATTGTGAGGAAAAAATACTTCGAGGAAAAATTAAAATTCACCAACAATCTTTCAGAACTCAATGCACTATATGCAATTACCCAACCTGAAAATCAAATTATATTAACCGGGGCTCTAGCTAGATCATTACAAAATAGACCCAGTCAACAAAAAAAATATCAACTCAAAAAAAGAATCAATGATGCCTACACGTTCCTAAAACAAAATGAAACTTCACCCAAACTGTGGCGTACTTGGATGACCGCAGTATCCCACGGTAGATATGAAAAATATTATACTATACTAAAGGAAAATTTGGAGGCATCAGCTAATTCTGACATGAAAATGTTTGCCTTATTTGCAGTAATGAGAGGCAAGTTGACACCTCTATTCTTAGATGTTGTAAACTGCCAAGTAAATATAAAAAACAGAAAACGATGGTACAAGACCTTAGCTACGTTTCCCAAAAAGCTTCTCTCTCATCTTAAATCTTTGCCGAATACTGAAAGCGCACAACTTAAAAGACTTATTCCAGCACTTAAGAACATAGATAAACAATCTCATCTAAATTTTCTTTTTAGCATAACAGAGCATCCGAATAGGAGTTTAAGGATTGAGGCATTTAAAACGATTGGTGCTATGAAGCTCCGCTACCCATATTTAAACTATAAACGTCGCAAGAATAAAAGCCGCTTAAAAAAAATCATCATTCAAATCAAAGGTATAAAGGCAGAAATAGAACTTTTAAACAACTTAAATGAAAAAAATGATTTGCCATCTACGAGCAACAGTTCTATCGTTAAAGCGGTATTCTTGCTTAGAAAAGAACTCAATGAATACTTACATGTATTGTTTGTCTTGCTAGGTTTAATAATAGAGAGCGATGACATGATGAAATGCTATTATGGATTGGTAAGAGGAAAGTCACAAGAAACCTTGGACTACTTAGACCAACTTTTGCCGTATGGGCTGAAAAAACAAATTATACCTGTATTACAGATGGCGATCTTTGGTGAGTCCAACGCAGACTTGATCGGGAAACATAAAGTCACTAGGCAAAAAAAAGATAGGTCAGAACCACATATCAAAAGACTAGATCCTTCACTTTACCAGGATCTCAAGCAGTTCTTATAGACAAATTCCTTTTGTCTCGAGCGTAATATTTAATCTATTAGATATATAGCATTCTGCTATTAGCCACGGTAAGGTCTAAATACTGGACCATTTACTTCTTCTAATAATGGGGTAATTGTTTTCTTACCTATTCCCAATGCAATCTCAGCTTGATAAATAAACTTACTACAGATCTCACTCCCATTGGAATCCTCTATTAACGCTATTATAATATAGCGGCGCCCTTCCTCTCCAAATACTAGAGCACTATCTGCATGAAATTGCTTCCAGCTGCCAGACTTTCTGTAAATATTCACATCAGGAGCTAATCTTTTTAGACTTTTCACAAATTTGTGATTAATCTCTGGATCTTTAAGATATTTCAACATTTCCCGACTCCAATTTTCACTAACTAATTTCCCATAGGCTAACATGGTGTAAAATCTTGCTACTTGCTCTACAGAAGCAGCATGGCTAAGTCCTTTTAGAGGGTCAGGCTTTTTACGTCCAGACTTTGCGTATTTTTTGCCAACCCATAGTCCTCCCCCTTCATCTTCATCATAAAGTTGATATCTGGCTTGCGTCATGGTTTCAGCTATTTTGTCAAAGCCAAGAGATTCTATAACTCGAGTTGTTGCCGCATTATTCGATTTTGCAATCATTAATCTCAGATCTTTTTTCAACTTAGGAGAATACTCTAAGCATCCCTCGTCTACAGATTCAATAGCAGAAAGTAGCACGGCAATTTTAGGAAGACTCGCGGCATAAACCATATTTTTGCCATTGATGGCAGCATATCGGATATTCTCCATGTCTCTTAGGTCCACGAGTCCTACAGCCATTTTTTTTCTTGAGATTAACTTTGACCAAAGAGTATTTTTATTAACAATCTTTTCTAAGTTGGTTTGAAGAACTTTATCGTGTTTTTGATCTACCTCCTGATAATATATAGAAGGGTAAGGCAACTTATAAGAACCAAATTTCTGCTGCCCTGTGGTTAATAACGTGAAATGAATAAAAATTATAATCAATATCAAGTTATTTAACTTTATCATCGTGCAAAGTTAGGAAATCAATGGCGTATTAAGTGTTGTCTATTTGTTAATAATTTGATACATTTTCCGAAATGATTATCATCAAAGGCAATTAAATACTTTCTAAAGCGAACATTATATATTTAATCAGAGTAAACGAACTGTATATAACAATATTCCTATGCATAAGAATCTATCATTCATGTTTCTACTATTGTGCTTGCCATTTACATCCTTCTCGCAGCATACAGATATATTAGATGCACAATATCTTAAGGAGCTAAAGGATGATCGAAGAGGACCATACGCTGGAATAAAATGGTTCTGCGAAGATGGCACAATGAGAGAAGCTAGAGACCCTTGCCCAGATTCTATGAAAGGCTGGCAACATGCCATTTATAAAACTGAGGTTAAAGAGCTAGCGGAACGTGATCATATTTTTATAGATCAAATTCTTACGGGCACAGAATACGAAGATTTTTGGGATGAGCCGCATCAAAATAGTCGGCTTAAACAATATCAGATCACCAATTTCTTATTTGATGCAGATAATGGGTGGATACTAGAAAAAGCACAAAACTACAGAGGTGCTAAGCAAATAGAAGATGAAAAAGAATGGGGCCAGGGTTTTCTAGAATGGCTTGTCTCCAACAACCAGACAGTTAGCGAAAATTTTCTCCTGATCAAAATGGCCGCAATAGATATTCCACATGGAGAAGATACTAGAGTAGCGCAACGAGTACGAGCATACAGTAAATTACTTGCTGATGAAGAAAGTAGTTTTATGAACGCCAGAATTAAGCTTCATAGCAATCCCTCTGCTTCAGACCTTCAACTTGTAGAAGCATGGAAAACTAAGAATATCAAAATATCTACGAAAGGCAATGAGTATTACGAAAAGTTGCTAGTTGATCTCAAAGAAATGTACAAACCATTTGAGGTTTTAGATTTTGAGAGTTACACGCAGAAATTGACAAAAGGACCATTTACCAATTCATTAAAAAACAAGTTAAAACGCCTCGAAAATACAGGTGCTTCCTTCAGGGCAATGGAGAGCTGTGATTTGCTCCTTTTTCTAAGAGAAAATTTCACTAAAGAAACTAACTCATCTGCAAGAGTGGATCTCATAGATCTTTCCAATGCATTGGAAACTTTGGCTGTGCAAAGTATGGATGCTTTGGATGAAGAATCGTTAGGGGATATAAGAGAGAAGATGTGCTTTCTCGTCAATGGTATTTATGGCGCTGGGTATTTGTCCTTATGGGAATACGATAAAATAAAAGGTGATTTAGATTGGATGCAAGCAAATGAGGTTTCACTTGAAGAATTAGAATATTATAGACATGCGTCTCAAAAACTTATTTTATGGTCTTCTCAGATGGTACAATCTATTTATCTTGAGCCAGTAAGAAATTTTGGAGCTTTCGAACCATTGAGTCATGGATTTATAGATGATAAAATACGATCATCGCTCATACTTCCAACAGGCCAACTAGTTGAAAATATAAATACATTTTATAGCAAATTGGCTCAAAATTCTTCCAACGTTATGGGGAATAAAAATGAAGCTGGCTTCCAAGGGCTCAATCCAGGATTTACGAAAGGAACATTTTATGTATTTCCAACCTTAGAAGAGAATTTCGAGTTGGACAAAACAGGAATTTATGCTTTTGATCGACCACCTTCGGAGATGAAACCAGTCGCAGGCATACTGAATGTAAAAGAAGGCAACCCCGTTTCTCATGTCCAACTTCTTGCAAGAAATCTTGGAATTCCCAACGCGCTAATATCTAGCAACGTTCTCAATGATTTGAAATCCTATGATGGCCAAGAGGTATTCTATGCAGTATCTTCTGGTGGAACAGTCGTACTTAAACTTGCAAGAGATATGAATTCTACTGAAATTAAACTATTTGAGAACAATAAAAAAGATAAACAACGTCTGACTATCTCCACGGACAAGATCATCTTGCACCCTGATAGCTTATTAAACATGTCTAAGATAGATGCCAGTTACTCTGGTAAATGGTGTGGTCCCAAAGCAGCCAACTTAGGGCAGCTGAAGCAAATGTTTCCACAACATGTTGTAGAAGGTCTAGTAATTCCCTTCGGAATATTCAAAGATCATATGGATCAGAACGTGCCTAATCAAAATTATTCTTATTGGACATACCTAAAAGAAATCTTTACAAAAGAACGGGAGAAGATTAAACAAGGTCAAAATCTATCCAGTGTAGAAAAAGAAACATTAGCAGAACTAGCCATCCTGCGGAATATGATTGTAGAGATGCCGTTAAAACCTAGTTTAATTCGAAATATCGAAAGTCAATTCAAAGATATATTTGGAAAAAGTATTGGAGATATACCGGTTTTCTTACGTAGCGATACAAATATGGAAGACTTACCTCAATTTACAGGTGCTGGTCTTAATCTTACCTTGTTTAATGTGTTAGATAGGCAGAAAATTCTTGATGGAATTAAGAAAGTATGGGCATCCCCCTATACCGAACGGAGTTATCAATGGCGACAACAATATTTAGAAAATCCTGAGGAAGTTTATCCATCCATACTTATTATACCTAGTGTAAACGTAGATAAATCTGGTGTAATCATAACCAAAGGTGTCAATAGAGGTGATGATGACGATATTTCTATCTCATTTAGCCGCGGGGTAGGCGGTGCTGTAGAAGGACAATCTGCAGAAAGCTATATTATCCATAACAATGGATACACAGAATTGATATCCCCGGGAAGAGAAACTAAATATAGGACGATACCCGCTTCTGGTGGCTCTACTTTTAAGAATGCCTCACTAAAAGATCCTGTCCTTTCAATTGAGGATGTTTCTAAACTGAATACCATGGCTAAATCTATAGCTCAAAAAATGAACCAATTAAACAATTCTCAATATGTGTATGATATAGAGCTAGGTATTAAGGATGGGTTTGTTTGGCTTTTTCAAGTAAGACCTTTCGTAGAAAATAATGATGCTCTAAGCTCCGATTACCTTAAAAGTTTGAATCCAAAACTTAAAAACATTACAATCCAAATGGATCCAAAATAATAATAAAAAATCTTATGAAATATATACTAATATTGATTGCTTTGGTAACCTCAGTGACGATGCACGCTTATCCTATTGATGGCTATCGATATACAGGAATAGATAGATTGCTATATCAATATAAATTGATGAAAGATAGCACTGAAAAAACCAAACTTGACAAAGGGGCTCTACTGGCTCTAGACGATATAAAACTCAACCTCGTGACAGATAACGTCACCTGGCCAGAAGAAGACAAAGAATTAGAGAGTAAGTTGCAAAATATCTTTAATTACCTAGAGCCGGAATATTCTGTATCAGTCATGGATATTACAAACCCAAACAACATTCGATATGCAGGTCTAAAGGAAAATGCAACTTACCAACCCGGTAGCGTCGCTAAGATTATTGCCGCTATGGGACTATTTGATGCATTGCATAAGGTATATGGTGATAACTGGGAAGACATTAGAGCTGTCCTTTACAATAGAAAAGTCAGAGGAAATGAGTTCGTCATATACGATCATCACACGATCCCAATTTATGATATAAAGCAAGATAAATACTATAACCGAAAAGCAGCTGAAAGCGACGAATTTTCTTTGTATGAATGGTTAGATCACATGTTCTCTAAGAGCAACAACGGTGCAGCTAGTATCGTAATGCGGGAGATGTTGCTCGTGCACATCATGGACGATTACTATGAATGTGCCACCCAATATGAAATGGATAAGGTTATAGAGAATACCGAAAGAGCCGTGCTAAGCAATCTCACAGAAGATCTAACGAATTGTGCCCTAGAAGGTGTAGATATAGATGGTGACGAATATCGCCTTGGTGGATTTTTCACCAGTGGCGCAGAAAAATACGTTCCAAGAAGAGGAGGAAGTGTCGGAACCACTAAAGGATTAATGAAATTCATGTTTGCCCTAGAACGCGGGAAAGTCATAAATAAGAGAATTTCTCTAGAGATCAAACGTCTCATGTACCTCACTGATAGGCGTATTCGTTATGCGTCTAGTCGTAGCCTTGATAATGATGCCGTCTACTTTAAAAGTGGTTCACTTTACAGCTTCAAACCAGAACCCGGATTCGTACGCAAGAATTATGCAGGCAATAAATATAACTACATGAACAGCGTTGCTATTATAGAAAAACAAGATAGCACAAACAGAAAGTATATGGTTGCCTTAATGTCTAATGTATTACGAAAAAACAGTGTCAACGAACACTATGCACTTGCAAAAAAAATTGATGATATGTTAGCAGAGTAAGAGCATGCAAATCCTAAAACCCAAAACTAACGATCATCTATTCAGGTATACAAAACTCTACATAAATCGGGAAGTGATCGGAACCAATATTTTCAAGCACTTTTAGTTCTGAAAGAAGTAACTCAGACGAACAAAATATTTGATCTAGAGGAAATCTAATCGGAAAATAAGTTGGAAACGTACTGAAAGTCCCTCTACCGACGCGTGGATCTTTAAGCCCAGATTCTTTCTTTAATCTCTTGGACGCTTTACTCCAAACTACATCATTAAGATCACCTATGATTATATTTAGTTCATCATCCGGTTGTTGATGTATCCGTTTGGCGGCTTCCATAAATTCAGTATCTTTTTGCTTACTCGACATTGCTTCGCCAGGAATAGGCGGCTTAGGATGTAAGCATCTAATTCTTATTTTTTGGTCTTTAATTTTGACGAGGCAATCTATTGATGGAATGTTTTGATCAGTTAATTGTTCTATATTTTTTTCAATGGGCTCCAATTTGCTAAGTATCATCATACCGTACGTGTCTTCTTGTATAGCCATGATGTTGTATGGATACTTTTTGATTAAAGGATCCATTGCTTTTTGCCAATGTTTGTTTGTTTCTAATAATAAAACGATATCAGGATTTAGAGAATTTACCTTATCGATAAGTTTTCCATATTTATCATTTTTTTGATATACGTTATATATCAAAATATTAAGTGTGCTCATTTTCTCTCTGTTAGAACACCCTATAATTTCTTTTTTGTACCACCTCGTAAATGGTAGTATATCTTTTAAGCAAAAAACAGCACATATGAATAGAAGAAAAACTAGTATGAAAGTAATTGCATTGATTGTTGGCATAAAAATCCAAATACTAATCAGAAGCAAATGAATAAAAGGATACCACATCCTAAAATAAGCTTGACCACGAACAAACCAGTGCTTACTATTAGAAACAGGCAGTATGGTGCCAATAATGACAAGTATACTGATGATGCTCAAAGTAGTAACTGAAATCAACTTAAGGGATTTTTATTAAAATGTTTACTAATTAAGGACTGCTCAGGATTGCTTGTATTCTTGATGAGGAAATACATACTTGCTAAGATTGTAATAACTTATTTAATTTGTCACAATCAGATTGGTTACTGATATTGCCATTCACATCTTCAGCTATAATTGCAAGTTGGTTTTCTAAAACGTCATGGTAATAATCCAACTTCGCAGGTTGCTTGATTAAATACTTAAGCATGGATACTAATTTTTGCATGAGTATGATGTCATGCTTACAATATTGTCTATAAGCCGCCATAAGGTTGTAGATTAAATCTGTAAAAGACACGGAATGCAATTGCACAGAAGTTCCATTTTTATCGTTTTGATATATTTCATCCTCTTCTAGTTTCATTCTAAGGGCAAGCAATTCAGTCAGATAATCGATGGTGATTACGGCTGTACCAGGATCATTGATGCCCGGTGACATAGCCTTTATTCCTACTTCCGTTATTTGTTTTATCCCTAATGTATAGTTTTCGGATACATCAATACTATCTGCAAATAAGAAATAAGAACTGAATGTTTTAATCTCTTCCTCTTCAAGCTTTTTATCAACAGCATAGAGTTGGACATTGGGCATGAGGTATTCTCCTTTAAATGGAAACACCTTTAAGTTGATTTCTTTTTCTTCGCAAAGATTAAGTAGACCTTCTATATTTACCCCTTGGTAATACCCTGCATCCGTCGATTTAACGATATGCCATTTTTCAATGTCTACAGCAGAATCATTACCATCTTTTTCGTTATCCAGCAAAGTGATTAATCTTTGCTTAGTCCTGAGAAAAATCCGTTTTAGGATATTATTTATCTGAATTCCACTACTTACCGTATGAATAAAATAAATAAACGCAACTAAACAACTTATCGCAAGTATCATTCCTACAAGAATAGAAAGCACATTTAACGTGTACTCATCACCATCTGGCAGCACAGTCATAAGTACGATAATATTATACACTATAGCACCTAAGTAAGTACCTAATACAAACTGATTTCGCTTATCAGACACGAGTCCTGGTAGGAGTCGCGGCGAAAAATTACTACTTGCCTGATTTAATAGCATCATTACCATAGAAAAGCTGAAAACCATAAGAGAGATCAATCCACCAATCATAGTAGAAAGTATTGATCGCGCCGTATCTGCATTGTTAATAACGAGAAAAGGTGCATTATCCAATAACCATTTGGTCGAGCCGCTATTCTCTACAGATAACATTATTCCTACTAAACACATAAATCCAATAAGTATCAAACTCGGGAAAAATGCAAGACTGGAAATCAATTTATGGTAAAAAGAAAGAACACTATTTTTTAAGATGTTTATCATTCAACTAAATTATATCGGATAATCGCCATTTTAACTCGATTACACTTTTTTACAATTACTTGAGGGAAATCGAACATTTAGAGATTTAAATAGTAAAGTACATAAATAAAACATATAAAATGAAATATACAAGTACGATATTGATACTACTGATTGCCTTTTCAATTACTGCACAAAAGGTAAAATACCAAAACGGTATGATTAAATATGATGGTGAAGAGTTGCAGACCGTTGAAGTCATTTTATCACCGAATGTCTCTACCATTAAAGACAAATTTTCTGACTGGATGAATGATAATTACGATGTTAATCTTGCTGGTAAAAAACTTCTTTTCTTTGACAAGGAATTTATGACAGCAGAAGGAATTGTAATACCACAAATAAGTGAGCGAAAAATAGATTTACGCGTAAAAGTAGACGAAACTTCCAAAGGAACTACTATACTCCACGTTTTTGCTTCTTATGGTTACAACAACTGGATCACACCAGAATCACATCCGTATGCATATGATACTCTGAAAGGATTAGTGTATGATTTTGTCTCGGATTACTTACCTGAGTATTACTACGAACGCGTAGAGGAATCTCAAGAAAATATTGTTGAAATAAAAGAAGATAATCAAGACTTAGAAAATGATATGGCCGACAATAAAAAAGAAATAGAAGAACTTTTAAAGAAGAATGAAGAACTGCGTAACGAACTTGAAAGTAACAAAGCCAAACTAAAAAAAGCCAATAAAAACCTGAACGTACGCGAAAACGAATATAAAACGATAAAGAAAAAAGTTTCTGGAATGGAATAATATAAATCATGATTCCTTTAGAAATAAATACTATAAACTAACACTAGGTTAAAGAAATAAATAATTAACTAACGGTAAGATTTAACACTTACCCTAACTAAAAAAATAGAAAAAAAATGATACGTTGGACAGTCACACTTATAATAATTGCGTTAATAGCAGGAGTACTTGGATTTGGCGGTATTGCTGGAGCAGCAGCTGGGTTAGCAAAAATTATATTCTACATTTTTATAGTATTGGTCGTTGCATCAGTAATACTGAACTTTGTTAGAAAGGCATCCTAAACAGTTGAATAAAGTAATCACTATTTAAACGAACATTTGATAATTTTCTTAAAATCACAATCTTATGGAACTACCTACATCAAGGCATGAAAAAACTAAAATAGATGAATACACAGCCAAAGGCTATTTGGCTAGTTATAGAATGGAAAATGGAAAACTGAAAGATCTTACAACTGACAAATGCTTTAGTCCAAAAGAGGTCAATATTGCTGGAAGCCACCGTTATGAAGGCATGAGCAATCCATCAGATATGTCGATTCTCTATGCATTACATACAAATGATGGTGGCAAAGGGACACTACTTTTACCTTATGGTCCTCATGCCGATGCAGATCTGGATGAATTTATGAAGCAAGTATCTCTCAACATGCGAAACAAAAAAAAACAACATTAAAATAAACTATTATGATGGACAAAACAGAAAATAAGAATAAAGATCAAGAAACTAAAAAACAATCTGCTGGACAAGTCCTTCCTGAAGATAAGAAACATCTTAAAGACGATATGCCAGACCATTTAAAATCTCCCTTACATGAACTTAAGGATAAAAGCGATGTTGACAAAAAGTCATAATTGTAGAACTACCATTCCATCTCCATGATGGTTAAAAAGCCCTCTAATTCTAAGCGTTAGTGCCTTAACATAAACTACATTTCATGACAGTTGGTTTATAGATGATTACGGTTTCCGTATTAGTATAATACTAAAATATGGTCCCAGGATTATAAATTATCTATATCCTAATAAAAACACTATATGATAAATCAAGATAAATTAAATACGATACTAAAACACGATAGCTTCCCAGCCGTGAGCATATTTATACCCACTATGATAACTGGAGATTATGAGGTAAATAGAATACGCTGGAAAAATCAACTTAGCGAAGTGTACAAAAAACTTGAAGAACATGGTATTGAAAAAACTTCTTTCTTAAAACAAGCTGATGATCTTACTGAAGATGCAAACTTTTGGGCCAATCAATCTTCAGGATTAGCGGGATATTTTAGCGAAGATACGAGTGAAATAATAAATCTTCTCGAAGCACCGCAAGAGTATAATGTGGTTTCAAACTCTTTCGTAGCCTCTCCTATTTTACTTTCTAAGAGTAATAAGCAAAGAGTTTTCCTACTGGCTTTAAGTCAAAATAACGTAAGATTTTTTGAGGCGGTAAATTCTGGAATATTTCCAGTAAAAATTGATGACTTAGTTCCAGAAAATATTGATACAGCCTTAAATTTAGATATTCAAAAAGAAACATTACACCCTACAGGACAAGGCTTATCGAATACCAAACACTATAAAGATAAATCGTCATTGAGAATACAACAGTACCTTAAAATGATCGACGAAGGGTTATGGACTCTGCTCGAAGGAGAAAAGGTGCCTTTAGTGATAGCTGCAGTAGAAGAACATCATTCTGCTTATAGAAATATTAGTAGATATAAATACATTTCTGCACACATGCTGATGGGTAACACAGATACCATGTCTCCTTCAGAACTACGCCTGCAACTTGAGCCAGTTTTTAAAGACTTACATGATCAAGAGCATGCATCTATAAGCAAGAAACTAAACCAAGACTTCCAAAACAAAAATATAGTCAAAAATGAAAAGGACTTATTATTTAATTTAGAGATTGATAATGTAGAGACCTGTATTATTCCATCCAATAGATCTGTGGAAAATGTGGTACAAATCTTACAACTTGAAGAAATATTAAGAATCTGCGATCAAAGAAATATTGAGATCTCCGTGCGCGAAGATTTTAATGAGATAGCAGCCATTACCCGCAATGAAGTGGTGGTTCAGAATATCTAAATTGTGTCGACAAAGAAGATTTTACTACAACAATTCTAACTTTTAAATAATAAAAAAAACAATGGACGAGCAGTTTCAGTCAGCTTGGAGTAAGTTATTAGAAAAATTATCAGTATGGTTTGACACTCTTATTCTGAGTTTGCCAAACTTTTTAATTGCATTAATAACTTTCGTAATCTCTTACTGGTTGGCTAAAAATCTGCAGGGATATTTAAATCGTCTCCTGAGAAAGATTATTAAACAACCTTCTATAAGGGGCTTAATTACCAACATTGTATCCATTTTAGTTATCATTCTAGGCGTGTTTCTAGCTTTAGCTATCTTGAATCTTGACGGTACATTAAAATCACTTCTTGCCGGTGCAGGGGTCGCAGGTTTAGCCATCAGTTTAGCGCTTCAAGGAACTCTCTCTAACACATTTTCAGGAATTTTCCTTGCCGTTAAAGATGAATTGAATGTAGGTGATTACATAGAGTCCAATGGTTACTCTGGTGAGGTAGTAGAAATTGATTTAAGAAATACTAAAATCAAAGAGGCGGATAATAATATAGTTGTCGTCCCCAATAGAATGATTATGGAAAATCCATTTAAAAACTTTGGTTTGACGCAAAAAATTAGAACAACTATAACTTGCGGCATAGATTATTCTTCCAACTTAGAGGATGTAGAAAACATCGCTAAAGAGGCAATTTTTAAAACATTTCCTAACAGCAATAAAGATAGTATTGAGTTTTTCTATACTAACTTTGGCGATAGCTCGATTGACTTCATATTACGATTTTGGCAGAAAGGACAAAAGAATATTACAGCTATAGAGGTTAAAAGTCTAGCTATCAAAGCGCTAAAGAAAGCATTTGAGGAAAATGATATTTCAATTCCGTTCCCAGTAAGAACTTTAATTCAAGATAAATAGCACATCGCGTTGCAAAAACATCGTGCAGAAAAATTAAAGAAGGAAAGATAATAAGAATATATTCGCAAAGACACTAATCATATGTCTATCTCCATTCTTAATAAAAGAGAATTTATTTGAGATCAATGTAGGCATTTCCTTTGATAATATTTCTCGAAATCACTAATCGCTGAATTTCTGAAGTCCCTTCATAGATTTGAGTAATCTTTGCATCGCGCATTAACCGTTCTACATGATATTCTTTTACAAAGCCATATCCACCGTGCACTTGCACTGCTTCTATTGTGGTTTTCATAGCAACTTCAGACGCAAAAAGTTTTGCCATTGCAGCAGCTTGTGCATAATCACGCCCTGTATCTTTTAACCAAGCGGCTCTGTAGACTAACATACGAGCAGCTTCTATTTCCATTGCCATATCTGCTAATTTAAAAGCAATGGCTTGGTGGTTATTTATAGCTTTTCCAAACGCTCTTCTTTCATCAGAATATTTTAAGGCTAATTCATATGCTCCTGAAGCAATTCCTAATGCCTGTGCACCAATTCCAATACGACCTCCATCGAGAGTTTTCATAGCATATTTAAACCCAAAACCTTCAGGCCCTAATCTGTGCGTTTTTGGAACTCTGACATCTTGGAACATAACAGAGGATGTATCTGAAGAACGAATTCCTAATTTGTCTTCTTTTACTCCTGTGCTTACACCTTCCCAAGTCGCATCCACTAAAAAGGCATTAATACCTTTGTGTCTTATTTCAGCATTGGTTTGAGCAATGACAACATAGGCTCCCGCTTTCTTGCCATTGGTTATCCAATTTTTTGTCCCATTTAATAAATAATAATCGCCATTATCTATAGCAGATGTTTTTTGACTAGTTGCATCACTTCCTGCCTCAGGTTCTGACAGACAAAATGCACCAATCATTTCGCCAGTAGTCATTTTGGGCAGGTATTCATTTTTCAAGGCATCCTCTCCAAATTTTTCTATACCCCAAAGCGCAAGCGAATTATGTGCTGACATAATTACGGAACATGAATTATCAATCTTAGATAACTCTTCGATAGCAATCGCATACGACAAAGTATCCATTGCAGCTCCTCCATATTGCTCACCAGACATAAGCCCCATAAATCCGAGTTCACCCATTTGCTTAACGAATTCTGTTGGGTGGGTTTGGTGCGTGTCTCTTTCTATGACACCAGGCATTAAAACGTTTTGAGCAAAATCCCTTGCTGCCTGTCTTATCATTAAATGTTCTTCAGAAAGTGTAAAATCCATTGACGTCCAATTATAATTTTAAGAATTGAATGTAAATATAATTTAAAATAAATTGTCCTTCTGAACAAGAAAATGTAACACCACTATTAAAACTTGATGTCCTATATTTTCCTATACGGTCTTCTTTTTTCCTTGGGCGTATCCCCTGCTAGCAGGGTACCAGGCTGTGCAGGGGTTCCGTCCCACATAACGTGTGACAGCCTGCGGCTCCCTTACCATCCTTTACGCAAAACACCAACGGTTTACTTATAATCATACTTTTAATCAACAAAGTTGGCTGAGGTCAGTTCATTTAAATCTATTTATAGATTTATCTATGACAGCTCACTGCTTTTCTTAGTTTTATCCGTGCGCAGGGCCATTCTATACATGATCTTAGCTTCCGTGTTCTTCTCAGGACTCAACTCATCCATCCGGCATGTAGATTACTTACCCACTATGCAGATTGTTTTTTTTAGATCAATGACAACTGTTATTTGTTGTATGAGTTTTCTGATTCCAAAAAAAATCTCACTCTTAGGAAATAACCAAAAGCTCTTATTTCTCCGTGGTATGTTTGGGGTAATTGCCATGTCTCTCTTCTATAAAACCTTACAAATCATGCCAATAGGAACTGCAGTTTCATTGCGCTATATCTCCCCCATATTTGCAGCTATTTTGGCAATCATATTTCTAAAAGAAAAAGTAAGATCACTCCAATGGTTGTGTTTCCTCTCAGCACTCGTAGGTGTGTTCCTGTTAAAAGGTTTTGACACACGCGTCAGTTCAATTGCAATAGCACTTGCTCTCCTAACGGCCCTCTTCAGTTCTGTCGTTTATGTACTCTTACGCAAAATTGGTAAGAGCGAACACCCCTTGGTCATAGTAAATTACTTTATGGTGATGGCACTCGTAATTGGAGGCCTTTCTTCTATTGGAACTTGGGTTACTCCAAAAGGAAACGAATGGTTCATACTACTTATGTTAGGCATTTTTGGCTTTGGGGGACAATTGTACATGACAAAGGCATTCCAGCTTGCAGAAACAAACCTGATAGCACCATTTAAGTACACTGAGGTCATTTTCACGGTTCTATTTGGCTGGTTTCTTTATGGTGAATATCAGAGTATTGCCACAATTGGTGCGATGGGATTAATTGTATTAAGTTTGCTAGCGAATGTTTGGGTCAAAAGGAAAGCCTAGGAACAGAAGTAGTTTTTTAAAAAGCACCAAGGCATCCAACTTAGAAATGGTTTTAGGTTTGATAGTGAGATAGCAATTTAGACTATGCGCTTAATACAAATCATTTAAATCCCTTTTATCCTGTTCAAAAATAAATTAGCAATATGGTGAGGCAGAAATCACGATTATGTTCCTACGACAAATCCAACCAATCCTTTTAATCCTGTTCATATAAACAACGTTTATCGCACCAAACTTACATCACCAGCATAACTCTTCGAAATACCATCAACAAACGTTATCTTAGCAATCCTAGAATAGACACCAACTGCCAAATCATTACCATTTACCCTACCCTTCCAAGTTTCATTTATGCCTAAATTATCATACACTAAGTTTCCCATCTATCAAAGACAAATATATCTATCTGTTCTACTTCTACACTTTTGAATACTTTATAATTGTCATTTTGACCATCTCCATTCGGACTAAAAATATTTGGAACATAAAACACATATTCTTTCTCTACCGTAATAAAGACAGATTCCCTAGAGATACACCCACCCTGCGAGGTGACAGCGAGAACATACTCTGCTGAATTCAATGGCTGCAATTCAATTTCCAAGCAACCAATACACCCGATAAATTCCGTCATACTCCAAGAAATATCCTCAATAAGAATGGGATTTATGTTTGTTATAACCGTTGTACGCGCACGTAATTGTACCGTAAAATCATCGGGCAGACTAATAACTGGAATCTCATGGGTTGCTAGGTCAGCATTAAATGTCATACTGCAGCCATTTGCATCATTTACGTTATAGGTATAATTTCCTGGATACAACTCTTGAAATAATCCCGAATCTTGTAATGGCATATCGTTAAGTTGGAAAAGATACGGTGCTGCACCTCCCATAACTTCATCAAGTTCTATCACACCTGTTGAGAGTCCTTCGCAATTAGGACCTTGAACTGAGAAATTCCCGTCGATTGCTTGAGGTGCAATAATTTCGTATTGCGTCAGCTGCACACAACCAAGCATAACTGTAGTCGTTCAGATATATGTTCCTGCTAAAAGATTTTCTATACGTGCTGTGTTTAACCCATTGGACCATAACACTTCTAATGGCGCTGTTCCTCCGCCTACCGTTGCGTACAAAAATCCATCAGTGCTATCATGACATAAAACCCCAAATCCATTAAAATCACTTCCAACAATATCACTTACCATAGGTTCAGGGTTTTCTAACTCTACAAGAAGAATTTCTGAATTCCCAAATTGATCATGAATTTCAATAACATACTTCCCTGTGCTCAAATTTGAAATTTCAGCTGTCAAACTTGTAACGTCCAGCGCTTGAGGGATACTAAACACATCATCATTTAAATTTTTCCAAATAAATCTAAACGGAGCTGTTCCATTCTGAACTGTAAAGGAAATATTTCCATCCATATCGTTATAGCATGTCGGAGTATACCCTGTGTACGTCGCTTCTATGTCGCAGACAATCACAAATAGGTCAAGTTGTACTAAACTGTCGCAATCATTTTCGGTAAGAACTATTTGTTCATATATATCTGTTTCTGTATAGGCTTGATTTTCAATAAAGATCGTATCGCCCGCACACATATTTATATCTATCAAATGCATGGGCATTTTGAGTACTAATAAGTCTATGATATCAATGCTATCACAGCCATTATCTAATAGAAGTGAATATTTTTAAATCCCAGTATAACAATGTATGTTTTAATCTATTTCAACATGTGTCCTCACAAACATTTTCTACCAGGTAGTTTTCTGGTGGGGCGGATACCTCGATTTGTTGACATGTAGGAATTGCCTCATCACATGCATTCGCCGCTGTTACGCAGATTCAATAAACTCCTACGTCTTGTAAATTAAGAGAAAGAGTATTTGATTTAGGAACTCCAATGGAGCTACCATCCAAAGTCCAAAAATACAAGGTCGCTCCTCTTTCTGCCTCTGTCGTATAATTCGTTTCTATTCCGAGACAAAAGTCTGCAGGGTCTTCTATCGCACGTGTAAAGGTCAAAGGGTTTGCAGTTGTAGACCCTTCCTCCACAGTAAATGTCCAATCACAATTATCGCCTAAACTGCCATCCATTACATATAAAATAGTATTGACCTATTTCTAAGGCCTCTGTATTCTCTATTACTGCAGACTCTTCTGGACCTATTGCACTAAAGTCACCATAGCAATCAGAAGTACGTTTAAAAATTGTGTAATCGACACCTTTGTATAAGCCAAATTCAAGCCCTAGATTATTATCACAATTAGATACTGACATGCGTACCTTTAAGTCTACACTTCCAGCGATAAAAGCGATCCATTGCATGTTGTGAGCATCGATAGTGCGTTCTCCTGCAAATCTTGGAGGAGCCTGACCAACAATAGATGCCTGATGTCTTCCATTAAAGCCATCTATATCGCAGATAATACAGGCATCATCGCAAAATGATGTCATTTCGGGATTCGCTAAATCACAAGGTGCTGATTGACTAAAGGAAGTTATTTCTAGTAAATTAAGTAATAGTATTATGAGTATGTTGATTAGTCTTTTCATCCATGTCAACTGGAAAAACAAATTACACCAAATTTTGACTTTTGTTACTGCAAAAAATACGTTCAGAGAGTCAAATTAGATGCTGCATGCACGACCACTCCTCAAATACGTGCGAAAAGAGGTATAGAGAAGACATATTAAAGAAATTTTAACCCCGTTTTCCCTACATTTTTTGTCTAAACCTTGCATCTTTGTAAAAATTTGCAAAATGAAAAAAGTATTCTGCTATATTTTAATGCTAGGTCTTATCTCTTGTGGAGGACAAAATATAAAAGTTGAGGATTCTACGGCTACACCTGCAGTCTCTCAGACTAAGGCAAAGCCTGCGACGCTTAAGGATAATGTGCACCCTGCTGCAAGGCAAGGCACTGTTAAAAATCAAGCAAGACAGAGAAAAGCTCCAGCGCAAAAAACCTTAGCAGATTACAAAGCAAAAAATCCAGGATGGCATGTTAGTTTAGAGGATGCAATCGCAGAATCAGCTAAAACGGGCAAACCTATTTTAGCCAACTTTACAGGAAGCGACTGGTGCGGATGGTGCAAGCGTTTGGATAAATCTGTTTTCCATCAAGACGGCTTTAAGCCTTGGGCAGATAAAAACGTTGTTCTTTTAGAATTAGATTTTCCAAGAAGATTTAAATTACCTCAAGAAGTTGCTCAGCAAAATAGAAATCTTGCACAATCTTTCCAAGTAAGAGGCTACCCTACAATATGGTTATTTGATGCTGGTTTAGATGCTTCAGGCAAACATAAATTTACTGCACTCGGTAAGACAGGTTACACAAAAACTCTTAAAGAATTCCAAGGCACAATAGCAGGATATATTTCTACTAGAAGTAGCTAAGAATTACTTTACCTTCATTAATGCGTGCATGCGTTCCAGTATATTGTAAGTCGCTGGACAATAGATGGTATTGATAGCATGCCATGATAAACCATCTTTGAATTGACGTTGGTTTCCGGTGTGCGGATATTCTCTACATGCTTCTGGTCTTACTTCATAGATACTGCATGCATTATCATCTTGTAAAAACACACAGGGGCTTTGATTAAAAACACGGTCTCCATCATCATCCAATACTGTATATTGATATTCAAATTCCTGCTTACTTAAACCTAAATGCTTGGAGATACGTTTTACATCTGATTTTAGAAGCTGTGGCGGAATACTCTTACAACAGTTGGCACAATCCATGCAACTCATCTCCCTAAAGACTTGATCATTAATATCTCCGACCTGTTTGAGGACTTTTTTATTCTTCTTTTCAGCGAGTTTTTTGACGATCTTCTTATACTGCTTTTCCGACGTCACATTTGCCTTCCTCCATTTCTTTATCAGCGCTTCCTTCATTCCTAATCTCTTGGTTGTTCTAAACGAACCTATAATCAAATAATATTCCAATTTTTCCCATCCTCAAAACTAATACACACGTCCTGTAGAAGGTGAGCGCAAATGTAAAATAGATTATCAACTATAGACTACTAATCCCTCTCTATTGTAGCGAATTAATAAAAGAAAATTAAGATGCGTCACAAGATATATTTAGTGCACTTTCTTTCACGATAAATAATCGAATAACCATTTTGAGATAACTTCAGGATATTCCATAGGAACTAGATGACTAGCAAAGGCCACATTTAAGAAATGGTTCTGCGTCTGACTACTTTTCCATTTCTTCCACATATCCTTGCTGATAACATCCGTTTCTTCTCCTCGTATGGCATAAATTGGGGTTTTTATATCTAAAAGCTTATCGAATACATGGGGCACAGTGGAATATATACGCGCTTCCCATTCCTTTGAAAATCGTAACACTTGCATCCCTGTTTTCCCGTCCTTACGTGTTCCCGAGTTTATATAATTCCAGAGCGCATCATCAGAAAACCTTCGAAAAACCTCTTTTTGTCTATAGGATTTGAATGCATTTTCTTTGGAATACCACTCTGACTTTCTGTTCAGCGCCTTTCTAGCGATGGGAATCAGGTTTTTCCTAAATGATATCGGAACAATGGCAGACACATAGTCCACATATTTTGGAAATAGGACGGGATCAATGAGCACCAACTTTGAAAACAACTCAGGCCTCTTATGTGCTGCTATTATCGTAGCCACTGCACCCAAAGAATGGCCCATGCCGACTACCTGCTTTAGATTATAAGATTCAATAGCAGAAATAATATCCTCTGCAAGTTCATCCCAACTTTTGAAGTCTTCATAGTTTGAATTCTCTTGAAACGGCTTTTGCAGGATTGCCAAAACCCTGAATTTTGCAGTCAATGAATCCAACAATTGCTTGTAGGCTCCAGGTGGATAACCGTTGGCATGTGCAAAATGGATTACTTCCCCTTCGCCACCAAAATCTAAGAGTGGAATATTTACCATAACTTTTCTCTTTATCCTAAACAAAAGTAGCTAAACATCCGCACATTTAAAGATGGAGTCTTTATAAATAGCGCTTTATCTACTATCTTCGAGCTCTATTTATGATGGTCATTAATTACATATTGAGTGCATTATACATCGTGTATTTTTTTGCATTTTTGTTCATTTTCCACCCTATTCAGTGGGTAGCTTTGAATGTATTTGGACAAAAAGCCCATCGGAACACCGTTGATCTTTTGAACTTCTTTCTTTTGCGAGGGAGTCATCTCGTAGGATCAAGTATTCAATACACCCCACCTAAGAACCTTCCAAAAGCCACACCGTTTATTATTGTCGCGAACCATCAAAGCATGTATGACATAATTGGAATTATCTGGTTTTACCGTAAACTCAATCCAATTTTTGTTTCTAAAGCCTCCTTAGCAAAAGGCATTCCTAGTATTTCTTATAACCTTAGAAACAGTAAAGCTGCTTTGATTAATAGAAAGGACAGAAAACAAGCACTTGCCTCTATCACCAAGCTGGGTAAGTACATTGAAGAAAACAAATACTCAGCAGTTATTTTTCCAGAAGGAACAAGATCTCGAAAAGGACTACGAAAATTTGCAACAGGTGGATTAGAGGTGCTATTGAAAAACGCACCTAGTGCACATATACTCCCAGTTGCTGTGAATGGCACTGGCAGGATGGATGCCTATAAGGTGTATCCTGTTAATAGCTTTATAAAATTATCATGGACTACTTTGGAGGCCTTTAACCCCGCTGACATGTCCGTAGATGAAGTGGCCCTCAAGGTCAGATCTATGATACAAACTGAACTAACTAGACAAGAAGCAGAAAGTTGAGACTACAAGTGAATGTTGGTTTGTAGCTAAATAGCATAATTGCTGATGGAAATTTTCACTTTTTTTCTAGACCTTAGATATTTGCTCTAGACAACTATTTTCGGCAAGACAAATCTGTAACTTTAGAAAAAACAAATCAAACATCCAGCATCTAGCGTCTAGCGTTTCTAGCGTCTAGCGTTTCTAGCGTCTAAGCTCCAAATTTCTCCCGTTTATTGGCCCATATTCATGTAATCCAATGTCATATTACACATCATTTTAACCCCCAATAACAAACCAGTTTCTACTACATAAAAGTCTGGTGTATGATGCCCCGTTGCTTCTGCTGCGGCTGGATCCTTACCCCCGAGAAACCAATACAAGCCAGGTACTTGTTGAGCAAAGAATGAAAAATCTTCTGCTCCAGTTCTAGCAGCAACTACACGCACATTATCTTCACCTGCGGTGTCAAACATAGTGTTAATCATCTTTCGTGTCAACTCAGGATCGTTATAAGTTACTGGATAACCTATCTGTATATCGACTACAGCTTCTGCGCCTGCACTCTCCGCAATAAGAGTAGCAGTTCTTCTAATGTCTTCATGTATTTTTTCTTGCATTCCCACGTCCAATGTTCTGATTGTCCCTACTAATTCACACTCTTCAGGAATAATATTGTTTCGCACACCTCCCTGAATTTTACCTACGGATATTACTGCTGCTTCTTTAGTCAACTCAGTTTGCCTACTCACGACTGTTTGTAATCCCATAATAATCTGAGCTGCTACTGTAATTGGATCTACTCCAGACCAAGGCCTTGAACCATGTGCCTGTTTCCCTTTCACAGTTATTACAAATCTATCTGATGCTGCCATAGCACCCCCTACTTTATAGTCCACTTTATTTGCATTCAAACCAGAACTTATATGTTGCCCAAAGATGACATCTACACCATGTTTTTTTAATACACCTTCTTTCACCATAAGTTTAGCTCCGCCTTCTTCACCTGGAGGTGCCCCTTCTTCTGCAGGTTGAAAAATCAAGACAACTTTACCCTTCAGCATCTTTTCTTTATCCTTAAGCAGTTTCGCTGCCCCTAAGAGCATAGCAGTATGGGTATCATGACCACAGGCATGCATAGCGCCTACTTCTTCACCTAGATAATTTGTTCTTTCTTTGGAGGCAAATGGTATATCTACGCGTTCGATAACCGGTAAGCCATCAATGTCTGCGCGTAACGCTACTGTGGGCCCTTCAAGCCCACCTTGTATAACGCCTATAACACCATGATGTGCAATCCCTGTCTCATGTTCTATATTCATCTCTTTTAAGCGTTCCGAAATATATTTAGCTGTATTTACCTCCCGATTTGACAATTCTGGATATTGGTGAAAATGCCTTCTCCATTTAATTACTTCAGCTTCTATCGCTTCATATTCTTTTTCTGAAATCGTTTGCGCTTCCATGGAAGGATGCATAAAAATCCCTAGGATGAGAATTAAGATGTACTTCATAGCTTATATATTATTGATAAAAGATAAGAAATCCCTGCTCAATCATATGTCCAAGTACTAATAATCTTCTTGAAGCACCTTGGATATCACATTTAAAACCTAATATTAAGCTTAATAGGTAATATGGCGACGAACGACAAGATCTTACATCATGAACTCCACTCTTCTTCTCCGGACTTTGACTGGATATTATTTATTCATGGTGCTGGAGGGAGTACAGTAACTTGGAAACGACAGGTTCCAGAACTCAAGAAGAAATTCAACTTACTTCTAATTGATTTACCAGGCCATGGGCAAATGGCGAAGTATCCCAACACGGACGAAAAATACACATGGACTTCTATTGCTAACAAGATAAAAAAGGTCATCGATCATCTCTCCATCACGAAATTTCACATTATTGGTGTGTCTGTAGGAACCGTCATCGCTCTACAAATGCGAGAGATGTTTCTATCGCAGGTAAAGTCAGTTGTTTTACCAGGCTGCATCATCCAACTCAATCCAAAATTAAAACTCATTGCCAATTCAAGTCTGATGATGGCAAAAGTCATTGGGTTTAGGGCGTTTTATAAAATGAGTGCTCTTGTAATGATGCCTAGAAAAAACCATAAAGTATCAAGAGATATATTCGTTCGTGAATCCAGAGCACTTAGCATAAGTGAGTTTAAAAAATGGACAAACATGTACTACACTCTGAATGAAACGCTCGTAGAATTATTTAAAGCAGGTTCCAATATTCCCCATCTTATCGTAATGGGTGCCCAAGACCATTTATTTCTGGAGCCAGCGAAGTTATATGCCCAAAAACATAAAAACATCACGATAAAGATTATTGAAAAATGTGGTCATGTAGTTAGTATTGAGAGGGCCGACATCTTCAATGCGTTTTGTCTAGAATTTTACAAGAAAAACAATTTTTCGCCAGAATAAAAAAAGGGAGACTCTTGTGAGTCTCCCTTAAAAAATGCGGTTCGTTGAGATTGAGTTTGATTATTACTGTATTATAATCATCTTACGAGTTGCAGTAAAAGTACCGCTTTGCAACTGGTAATAAATTATGGCATTTTCTCCTAAATCATCTTTGCTAAGCGAAATAGAATGAACACCTTGGTTGTAGTCACCATTTATCTGTCTAATCAAGCGACCCGATAAGTCAAAAAATCTGACTGTAGTTTTGCCTGATTGTCCTAAGCTAAATCTGACTGTAGTTGTTTCACTAAATGGATTAGGTTGATTTTGATGAAGCGCATATCCTGTTGCCTGTACTTCTTTGCTGCGCAGTGATACATTTATGACATTTAAATCACCTGTCTTGTACGCTTCTGATCTAAACTGATCTTCCACGAGCTCAATTTGTGTATTAACGTCTGTATCAAGAGTAAACAAGAGTGTACCCTCAGCAAAGTTCATAGGCTCCAATCTGTTGAAACTAGTAGTAAGCATCCCAGCTGCATTGATACCGAAATTGTCGGCACTGACCGTAATAGCAGCGGGAGTTACTCCTGTTACATTACCAGCATTTACAAGTTGCATTGCAAATTGATATCCATATACCTCATCAAATCCTTCTCCTGCAATGAAAGCAATTTTTCCATCCTCCATTTGCTCTGTCACAAACTCGATTGTTTCACCGGATCTGTTTTCAGAGTCAATGTTCGCGAAGTTAGGAGTAACGCTTGCATTTACATCTCCAATCTTAACTCCTACAAAATCTTCAGAAAGAA
>Ga0209828_1000692_pt1 | contig 32009 bp, 19 predicted proteins | sample MaitaG_FD_187429 | JGI IMG/M metagenome (GOLD analysis project Ga0209828, IMG submission 187429) | Marine algal microbial communities from Maine, USA - Maine_Asex2 metaG (SPAdes) (version 2) | ecosystem: Host-associated > Algae > Red algae > Unclassified | place: Maine, USA | collected 2015-01-05
CGGTATCAAACTCGAGCATCGAGCCGAACTTCAGATGGAACATGGCGAACGCCGCGCCCAGGGTGTCGGTCATCGAATGCCGAACCGAGCCCTTGCGGCGTGAATCCGGCACGGCGGAGAAACTCTCACGCAGGGTGTTGATCAAGCCAGGAGCGGACAGGCTGGTGCGCAAACGCGCAGCGGGTGCTGCCATGGACGTACGAGTGTGATGAAGAGGGACCCATGAAAGTAGCTTACGAGGAGCTTTGCGCCAGTGCGAACGCAACCCCTTGTTCCATCACGCATTGCTCGTTCGCCGGGAAGTGCTGACCTGGTACCAACCAGGATCTGATGGAAACGTGATGACATCACCACTCACGGTGGGTGATGCAAGTGCAGAGTTGGCGAGTATCAACCCGCCAAGCAATGTGAGGATATTGATCTGTTTCATCAAGATGTTTGAACTCTTGCTAGTGGTCTTGCTAGTGGAAAGATGACGCGGGTTGTATCGGTCCTCAGTTGCATCATGCCGAGAACATTCCGTACTGAGACTGCCACCCCGTATCGAAGCGATTCAGATCGGGGAACACGTCGAGCAGGTCGGTGTTTGACAGGCCCATCCACGAGCCCAGTGCAGCGCCGTACTGATTCACTGACAGCTCGGGTATCAAGCGGCCATAGCCGATATCGTCAGGCCCACCCAATGCATAGTCGGGCCAGTTACCGTAGAGCTGTCCACCGTTGACGGCTCCTCCCATTACCATGTAGTGCCCGCCCCAGCCGTGATCGGAGCCGTCGCCGTTGATTGTCAGCGTGCGTCCGAAATCGGAAGCTGTGAACGTGGTTACTTGATCTTCGACGCCCATTGATTCCAGTGCCTGCTGGAAACCCGAGAGTCCGGCATTCAGTTGGCGGGTCAATTCGTTCAAGCGCGGTGTCTGGTTGTCATGGGTATCCCAACCACCCAGACCGACGAAGAAGATCTGTCGTCGCATGCCCAGCTGATCCCTTCCGGCGATCATGCGGGCAACCATGCGCAGTTGGCTTTCGAGACGGTTGCGGCTGTCGAAGGGGCCGAAGTCGGGACTGTCCTGAATCGCTCTGGATAGCAGTCGCGAGCTGTCTCGGGCGTTTCTGAAGGAATTTCCGGCGAACTCCTCAAGGACGTTGTCGGTCGGTAGCGACAGGATACTTTCCATCGCGGCATCCCGGCCGTTGTTGCTTGCCGATCGCCTGCCATCCAGGAACGGCAGCAACTGTGGGCCGCTCAGCGGATTGACCGAGATCGGCGTCGAACGGTTACCTGGCTGGAAGAAATTGGTATTGGCCATCGAGAATGTCGGTGGCAAGGCATTGCCTGAATTGGCCTCCATCAGCAGATCGGCCATGCGCCCACCCCAGCCGGCACCGACCAGTCCGACAGGACGACTCGACCAACCCTTCTGCACCTGTTCCTGCTGCGAGTTGTGAGCAAAGAGATCAGCCGGAACAACCTCGGGATTGTTGCGAAATTGTGCCGGAGTCACCGGCTGGATCAGGTTGCCGACATTCCTGATGACGGCCAGGTTGCCGCTGTCGAAGGAGTCGCGAAGCGCACCGAGGTTTCGATGGAAGTACATCGATCCGGCACGGTCCTCGATCAGATCGGCGCGGTCGATGGCCAGTGGCCCTCGTGACCTTTGGTAGTCATTGAAGAGACTTGTTTCGCTTGGTACGAACAGGTTGAACGAGTCGCTGCCGCCGTACAGGAACACACAGACCAGTGCCTTGTATCCTGGAAGATTGGCGTAGTCGCCCTGGGCAGCGAGCGCTGATCCCAGTAACGACATCTTTCCGCTTACGGCCGATCCCGAGGCGCCGAGCAGGGCCGCATACGCACCGCGTTTCAGAAGTGCCCGACGTACTTGTAGTCGCTTGCTCATGCTCTGCTGCCTGTTTTTGCAATCTATTTCTGAACGAGATATTCGGGAGAGGCCATGATCAACGTGATGCCATCACGGACTCGTTGTGAACGGCCGGCTTCGTCTGCGGGCAGAGATTCCATATGGCCGATCAGAATGCTTCTCAGGCCCTGGCTCATCTGTCCCGACAACAGCAGTAGATCGAGTCGATCGAGCAGGGCGCCGGGATTGGCGGCAAGCGTCGTCTCCGGGTCGATGTCGATGTAGGACGTGTTCAGGGAATTGGCGTTTCCGCCCTGGTAGTGAGTCTGTGTCAGGCGATTCAGCCGGGTTGTGGTCGCCAGTATGTAGGCGTCGGAATAGATTTCCGATTCAGGCGCTACAAGACCTGCGTCGCGGATGGGCCCCAACGGTGCGTGGTCGGGTCTGAAGAAATTGAACACCGATGCAGAGGACAGAACCGACTGGCCCAGGAAATCTCTTCCCGCGTAGATATAGGGTGATCCGTGGTTGTATTGATTGTTCTGACTCAACGCACCTCGCTGTACATTGAATGCGCGCCACAGGTGTGTCCAGCGAATCAGCGGCTCGCGCAGCTTGCCAAAGTCGGTAATCGACAAATGGCCGGTACGCGCCTCGGTATCGAGTAGAATCGCGCGAATGACGGCGCGCATGTCTCCTCTGACCCCGGCCCCGTTGTCGTTGAATACAGCAGCCACCCTGGCAACGTAGTCGCCGCTGGGGTTGCTGGTGACCAGTCGCTGAATGAGTTGCTTGCCAAGAAAGGGGCCAACGTTCGGGTGGTCGTAGAGGCTGTCCAGCGCATTGTCGAGATCGGCTTCGGCGCTGATGCCTGCGGGTGACACCCTGCCTCGTAGCAAGGTCTTCTGACCCGCGTCGTGGTAGCCGGGAAAAGGCCTCATCGGAAGCAGCTTGTTGGTGAAGGCGTCAGCTGGCCCTCGATCCCACCGGTCGGCATCCGCGTAGTTCCAGCCGGTGAAGACCCTGGCGTATTCCTCGACGTCGGCTTGCGTGTACGCCGGTATCGGCTCACCAGCGGAATTCCGGCGGACGTTGCCATTCTGGTCGAGTTCATGAAGCCCTATCGAGAATAGTTGCATGACCTCGCGGGCGAAGTTCTCGTCGGCGCGTGTATTGGTTGCAGGGTCTGCCCGGGCGTTCTGTAGCATGCTCAGGTAGAGTCCCATGACCGGGCTGAGCGTCACGTCCTCGAGCAGATCGCGATAGTTGCCGAAGGCTTGACGGCTCAGCAGATCGTAGTAGTTCGCCATGGCGTACTGTTCGCGATCCAGTGTCTGCGTGACATCCGAAGTCACGAATATTTCGCTGTAGGCGAAAGCCACTCGCTGACGGAGTTGATCGACGCCATCGATGGCGTCGATCAGCCACTTGTGCTGACGAGGGCCGCTCAGGCTCTGGCTGCCCGGATGGGCGCGAACGTAGTCCAGATGGGACGTTCCCTGGCGGGTGAACTGATCATCGATCCATCCTTCGATCCCGAGTCTCTCGACGGCGGCAATATCACCAGTAGTCGCGCCGAACGTCGCCTGGGCAAGTAGCCGAGCGGCAGCTTCGGCGCCGGGGTTGTCAGGTGGCGGTGCTTCCGTGCCGCTCACGGTGATCGCCTGGGTGGCGGTGTCCGACAGTCCGTTGCTATCTGTGACCGTGAGGCTTGCGGTGTACCTGCGTGGCACTGAATAGGTGGTCGAGCCGGCTGCAGACACTGCCGCGTCCCCGTTACCGAAGTCCCAGTCATACTGCTCCACCGTGGCTGCGCCCACAGCTGTAGAGCCTGCAGCATCGAAGAAAACCGTCAATGGCGCAGTGCCCGTTACCGAGCTTGCATTGATACTTGCGGTCGGTGGTGTGTCTGCTTCGGGCGGTGTACTTCCGCCTGCGTTCAATGCGATGTCGTCGAGTCGAATACTGCCCAGTACCATCAGACCGTTCGTCGACAAGAGACGGTTGCCCGGCTCACCGACTGCAACGTCGGCAGCCAGATCGCGCTGGAAGGTTCTCCAGACACCGTCCGTCGAAGCGCTGCCCAGTCCGAAGTGAATCGTGTCGTTGGTCGGGTTCTTCAACGAGTTCGCGTTGCTTTTGTTGTAGGTCAGTTGTCGGCTGCCGCGTGTGGTTTCCACATAGAGCATCAACGCATAGGGTTCGGAGGCAGCCATTCGCCATGAAAGCAAGGTCTCGCCTCTATTGTTCCACCCGCTGGCAGCGCTCAGATCTCCCAGTAGATAGCGATTGGCACGTCCCGTACCTTGGGTACGAATTATCAGACTCTGCGCCTGGGGATTGAATACCGTATCGATGCGCGCCCCGGGCGGGGTGTTGTCATAGACGGACCAACCACTGGTGCCCGAAGATGCGTCTGAATAGACGGTGGCGCTCGCGTTGTGAGCGATCGCAAGACTGAGGGATAACATGATGAACAGACATCGAGCTTTGCACCAGTTCGGCATGACGACGTCTCTCATGGTTGTTCTCGGACAAGCTTGTCGGCGGCTTGATGGTGGTCTTGTGCTGACCTGAAGATCGTTAGGGTCGGAGCGCCAGGGCCATCGATGCGGGAGTATTCAATACTCGTGATCGAGGCATCGGGTATTAATACCGGGTACTGGCCGGGTACTGGCCGAGCACTGACCGAAATCTGACCGAAATCTGGCGAGACCTGGCTGAGATTCAACTGGAATCCGGTCGGAGTCCTGAGCGAAGTACACTGTGCGACCGGCCTGCAGCGTGGTCGACTGGATATCCGACAATGGCTTGTCCTGACGTCAGTTGCATCCGGTGCAGCAACGAACCCGCCCACGTCATGGTGAGAGAGTCTTGAATGCCCCACGGCGCCAGACGGCACCGCCCTTGACGCATCACGACATCGTCCGACTCGCCGCTCCCCTGGTGCGCCGGGGCATGGCGGTGGACATGAGTTCATCCGATCGGTCGTCGCGCTACGTTCAGTTCAAGCCTGTCGCTGGAGCGGTGCCGGGAACACGGTGTATCCATTCGCTGCATGCGGGCAGCGAGAGGTCCATGCGGCTCACGCGAGTGTTGATTCACGAGAGTGGCCTGGCGTCGACGCTGAGTAGCGAGGTGCGGAGCCTGGAGCAGGTGCTCGATGGTTTCGAGCAAATCCCCGAGGAACGTCAGATTCAGGTTGGTGTGGAGCACCCGACACAGAGTGCCGGGCTTCTGTCTGGCCCGATCGGAGAAGACGGCAGTGAGTTGACGACGAGCATATTCGTCGCCCGTAGCTATGTTCTCGACATCGTCGATACCGACACCCGTTCGGGGCCGTCAAGCACGACGCCGACGCCTTTGCTCCAATTCGTTGCTGCCAGTGTCTGCGGGCTGGAACTGCGACTGGATGTCAGCGGTGGAGGCGGAATGCCGGCGGATCTCTACCTGTTCCGCCAGGGTGCAACGCCGGATTTCAGGCTGGCGAGCCTCTCGGACGGGAGTGTCTCGCCACTTCTGCATCCGGCCGTGGTGGGTGATACGACACTCGCGCCACCATCTGTGATGCCGCCAGTTTCGATCGCCGGTCTTCCGGATGATCTTCTGGCCGTGCTCGGTCCACACTGGCGGCCCATGCAGGCACGGGACGAATATTGGAAGTGCGTGCTGAGGTCCCTCGGTAGGGGATTCCGACGTACGGCTCGGGCAGAGCACTTTTTTTCCGAGGCATCGCAACATCTGGCACGAACGCTCGGTGAACCGCCGAGCCGATATCACTGGCGCTTTCTGAGTGCTCGTTGGCGAGTCTATGTTCGTCGCCTGAAACCGTTGATGCTGTTGATCGGCCTGCTGGCACTGATGCCGGTTTGCTGGCTATTGGTGTCCCGCGGTCTTCTGGTGATGCATCCGTTGACGCTGGGTATCGCCCCCTTGCTGATGGTCGGAATGCTGGCACTGACTGCCAGGGAGGTTCCCGTCATCGAAGTACCGCCACGACCGCGAGCGCTTGACGAGACTCTCTGGTCTGCTGGCAAAAAAACGCAGCCCTGACTCTCGTAGCGTAAACCCCGATATCATCTGATCCGATGCCACCAAGCACGTTGTCACCAAGCCCGATGCCACCAAGCCCGATGCCACCTGGCTCCATGCCGCTCAACATTCCGCTCGTTGCCGTCGACACACTCAAGAGTGCCTTGCTTGCACAATTTCGCGACGAGACGCTGCGTCATCGAGCCACCATGCTGTGGGGTACGCGCGGTGTCGGAAAGTCATCGGTCGTCCATCAGGTGGCGGAGGAGGCCGGGGTGCCGCTGGTCGACTTGCGGCTGACCACGATCGAGCCGGTCGACTTGCGTGGTGCCTTGTTTGCCGACGACGAAGCCCGCAAGACGGTCTGGTTTCCACCGGAGTTCCTGCCTGCTGCCGATCAGCCGGCTGGTATTCTCTTCCTCGACGAGCTGACGGCGGCTGACCAACGGCTACAAACGTCGGCCTATTCCCTGATACTGGATCGTCGTGTTGGTGGTTACCGGCTTCCGGACGGCTGGATGATCGTTGCAGCCGGCAATGCGGCATTCCATGGTGCACTCAGCCACGACATGGGCACGGCGTTGGCTGATCGGCTTTTCCATTTCCATGTGCAGAGCGTGCTCGGAGCCTTCATCGACTACGCGCTGCAGCAGAACCTGGCTCCCGAGATCATGGCCTACCTTCAGGTTCGCCCGGACAAGCTGGATGACACCGCCGCCCAGTTGGCGCAGGACTATCTTGTCGGTGCAAGTCCCAGAGGCTGGGAGGATGTCTCCCGGGTTCTCAAATCGAAACTGAGCGCAGGCCAGCAGCGGCTTTTTATCCAGGGGAGAATCGGTGCGGCCAATGCAGCGGAATTCCACGCCGCCATCGACGACATCCAGGCCGGCAGCAATGTTCTCGAACTGCTCGATGCCGACGTCGGCGAAGAGACACGAGCCCGTCTGCCGGAAACACTCGACGGACTGTATGGACTCGTCTACGGTCTCGGAGCGGCCGTCGCCGAGCGTCGACATGTCCATCGAGTGCTGGAGATCGTCGAACAGTTCACGGACATGCCTGGCACCTTGCCGGTGCGCGAGTCGCAGACGCTCGCCATGGAATTGATACTTCGGAAGTCGCTGGAGCAGGGTCATGAGGATGCCGTGATCGAATGCCCTGCATGGCAACGCTACGACGCGCAGCAAGCCGATGTCGCGGACTGAGCCAGCGGGTTACATGACAACCCCGGTGACGCAAGCCTCGACTTATCAGCTCTCCGTCGACGGGCATCGGGGTACTCGTGCGGTTCAGCGACTGATCGAGTATGCCCCCGCCAGTGGCGGTCTCGCGCTGTGGATGCAGCACCGTGACGTCGAGGTGCCTCCCGCCAGAGCCGCTCGTGCGCACCGTGGGTCGTGGATCATCGGTAACGACGGCAGCACGCTCTATTATGGTCCCGGTTTCGACTCGCTGCCCCTGCAGGAACAGACTGGTCTCGTTGCGCATCAGGTACTTCACGTGGCGTTACGTCACGTCGCTCGGGAACTCGCGCTTGCACAGCGCATCGGTGCGGTGGACAGCGAGCTCTATACCGTGTGCGCCGATGCGATCGTCAATGCGTCACTGTCGGGTCTCGAGTGGTTGTCGCTGCCGGCGGGTAGCGTTCAACTGGAGACCCTGCTGCAGCGCGCGCTCGGTATCGATGCACCGGTGGATACAAGCCTGCTCCGTTGGGATACCGAGTCTTTGTATCGGGCCATCGACGATCGTCAGTCGCAAGGGGCTTCGGCGACGCGAACATCATCGAACCGAAAAGACGACGGGGATGCTGGCGAGACGGAGCTTGCTGACGAGAGCCGCATCCGCCAGGCCGACGGTCCGCGCGCAGCCGTTGCTCGTCATCTGGCGATGAACATCTTGCGAGATCTTGTGCCGGATGACGCCGCGCCGCCTGAAACCGAGGCCGAGCAGCAGCGGCAATGGTCCGAGCGATTGTCGCGAGCGCATGCTGCCGACGGCGAGCAATCATTGCTGCGGCAGTTGCTTGCGGACAGCCGCGCACCTGGCATGCCGTGGGAGCAGCTCCTGCGAACACGGTTGCAACGGAGTCTTGCTCAGGTCGGCGAGCTCAACTGGTCACGCCCCTGCCGCAGCTGGATCGCCAACCAGGGGCGTACCGCGGGTGGCCGACGGCTACCCTGGGAGCCTGGCTACAGTCATGCCCGGCGCTGTACTCGTCTGTGCATTCTCGTCGACGTGTCCGGTTCGGTCGAGAATGCTCTGTTGCAACGCTTCGCCAACGAGATCGATCGTCTGTTGCGGACGCTCCGCGCCGATGTTCATCTTTTGATCGGCGACGATCGGGTGCGTGCGCGGCACCTCCTTCGCCCGGGCGTGAAGCCCCTGCGCGAGATCGAGTTCGGCGGCGGCGGTGCTACCGACTTCGTGCCGATGCTTGCTGCGGCGACCGAGCTTCGTCCCGACATGGGCGTGTTCCTGACCGACCTTGCGGGTCCGGCAGGCGAACCGGTCGCCTGGCCGTTGCTATGGCTGGTGCCTGCCGAGTCGAGGGGGCAGCCAGTGCCGTTCGGGCAGCGGATCGTGCTGGACTGAGAGGGCGGAACGCGGGTCAGTTATCGATTGGCTCCGCCCGTTCTTGACTGTTTCTCTTTGCTGATGTGTTGCTGCACTGCCATGCCTTCAAGTGAGCAACTTTCTGCCGAATCGAGCTCGACCAAGATTGCAGTCGAGCCGATCGTCACGTGAAAAGATCAACATGATCAACAAGTTGACTTCCATCGACCGATGTCCATCTTGTTCGATAGAGTTACAGGTCTCGTGATAGACGAGACTATCGATGAACCAACTGGAGAAAAACCCATGATCCGTCGAATACGGACCTTGTCTGCGAGCGCGCTCGTCGCCGCCACCCTCGGTCTGGCCGGCCACGCCTACGCGCAGGATGCCGACTACGTTCTGAACACCGCCTCGACCGGCGGTACCTATCACCCGGTCGGCACCGCTATCGCGACGCTGTCGAAGGTCAAGCTGCTGCCGACCGAAGGCTTCAGTCTCACCGCCGTGAACTCGGCAGGCTCCGGAGCCAACGTCCAGGCCATGGCCTCGGGTGCAGCCGATTTCGCTATCCTGCAGGGCCTGTACGGCTCCTATGCGGCGACCGGCACTGGCCCTGTCTCCGAACCTCAGGAAAACCTGCAGGCGGTCACGATGCTCTGGCAGAACGTCGAGCAATTCCTGCTTGCCAACGAGCTCGTCGACGGTGGCACGGTTTCCGACCTGATGGCCGCGAAGGGCGTAGCGGTCGCCATGGGCAAGGAGAATTCGGGAACGCTGGGTTCGAACCAGGTGCTGCTCGAAAACCTCGGCATGGACTTCGCCAATGACTTCGAATTCGTCTATGCAGGCTATGGCCCTTCGGTCGATGCAATGGCGGACGGGCAAGCCAAGGCTGCCGGCATCCCGTCGGGCATACCGACCAGCGCCATCACCAAGCTGATGTCGACCAACGGCGACAAGTTCACCTTGCTCTCGGTCAACGCCGAGGAGGCAGAGATGATGGATGGCGGTCGTGAGCTGTGGACGCCCTACACGATCCCCGCCGGCACCTACCCCGGGCAGGATGCGGATGTCGAGACGGTCGCACAACCGAACTTCCTTGCCGTCAACGGCAGCGTGGACGAAAACCACGTATACCTGCTGACGAAGACGCTTTTCGAGAATTTGCCGTTCCTGCAGGCCATCCATCCAGCGACACAAGCGATGTCGATCGAGGCCGCACTTGCCGGTTTGCCGGTACCATTGCACGCGGGTGCTGCGAAGTACTACGCCGAAGTCGGGGTCGAGATTCCCGACCGATTGATGCCGGCGAAGTAGAGTCCTTGCGCTGAAAAGGGCTACGCGGTGAGCCAATCATCCGAAGGACCGATCTCCGGGCCATCTGCAGGCCCGGACGTCGGCCCGGAGGCGCGCCGCGATTCGATGTTCGAGCTCGATACCGTATTTGCCCTTCCGTGGAGCGCGGCGAGCATTCCCGGCATGTTGTTGTTCGCAGGCTTCGTCGCCTTCGCGCTATGGCATGTCGCGACCAACAGCATCATCGCCGAGCCCGCTCGCTGGCAGAATGCCATCCACTTCGCGGGGTTTGGCTTCATCGCGGCGATCACCACACGCTCTTTCGGCAAGGGCGCCCAGTCACGCGCCTCACTGATCGCGAATCTGCTCTTCGGTCTGGCGATCGCGGCATCCGCCTTGTGGGTTGCAGGTGCCGAGAACGGTGTCTACGAGCGAACACTGGCCAAGACGGGCCAGGCCTGGCAATTTGGTGTTATCGACTGGGCGGCGGGTATCGTCGTGATCCTCGGTGTCGTGGAACTTACTCGACGACTCACCGGGTGGATCATCCCGATGCTGATTCTCTGCTCACTCGCCTACATTCTCTTTCTCGGTGAGATGCTGCCCGGGGCATTCCGGGCGGCAAGTCTGCCCCTCGACGATGTGCTGTTCCGTTCGCTCTACAACGATGAAGGCATGTTCGGCATCATCGCCTCGATTTCCTCATCGAACATCACCCTGTTCATGATCTTCGGCGCATTCCTGTTGGTCTCGGGCGCGTCCGATTTCGTCATCGAGATGTCCAAGATCGTCGCGGGGCGTTTTCGCGGTGGTGCCGCGTTTGTCGCCGTGATCAGCTCGGCACTGACCGGCACGATCTCCGGTTCAGCCATTGCCAACACCGCTTCCACCGGTGTCATCACGATTCCGATGATGAAGTCGAACGGCTTTCGCGGGCAGTTTGCCGCGGGTGTCGAAGCCGCATCAAGCACCGGTGGGCAGCTGATGCCGCCGATCATGGGTGCCGGCGCCTTCATCATGGCGAGCTATACAGGCATTCCCTACGGCACCATCGTGGCAGTATCCGTGGTGCCGGCCTTGCTGTATTTTCTCTCGGTGGGATTCATCGTGCGCATCGAGGCGGTCAAGCACTCGATCGGCACCGATCACGTCGAAGCGGTCGACAAACGCAAGCTCGTGTCGGGACTGCTCAACTTCGTGCTGCCCCTCGGCACGATGACCTACCTGCTGGTGTCCGGACGCACACCGAGTTTCGCGGCGGTGTTCGCGATCGGCATGCTGATCGTGGTGAGCTGGATCAGCCCGCATCGCATGGGGCCGCTCAACATTTCAAGAGCACTCGCGCTCGGCATCAAGACGGCCGTCATGACCGCGGTGCTGCTGGTCGCGGTGGGCTTGATCAACAATGCAGTGACGACCTCGGGTCTGGCCAACACCTTTGCACTGATGATCGCGCAATGGTCTCAGGGCTCGCTGTTGCTCGCGCTCGTGCTCGTCGGTATCGCGTCGCTTGTCCTCGGTATGGGCTTGCCGGTCACGGCGGCCTACATCGTGCTGTCGATCCTCTCGGCTCCGGCGCTCGCCGGCATGCTCGCCGATGGCTTGATCGTGCAGCAGCTTGTCGCAGGCATTACCGATCCTGCCGCGGCGATGTCGTTTGCGCTGGTGGACCCTGCGCTCGCGGCCACTCTGGGCGACGGCATGCCCTTGTCCGAGGCGAAGGCCCTGATGAGCTCGATTCCCTTCGATGTCGCGGTGGCCATCCGGCCATTGCTGGTTGATGCCGAGCACATGACACTTTTTCTCCTTACCGCTCACCTGATCGTGTTCTGGCTGAGTCAGGACAGCAACGTCACCCCGCCGGTGTGCCTCGCGGCGTTTACCGCGGCGGGTATCGCCGGCTCGAAGCCGATGGCGACGGGCGTGGAATCCTGGAAGATCGCCAAAGGCCTGTACATCGTGCCATTGATGTTTGCCTACACGCCGCTGATCGGTGCCGATCTACCGGAACTGCTCCGGCTTGCCGTATTTGCGCTGTTTGGCATCTACGCGACCAATTGCCTGTTGCAGCGTTATTCGGAAGGGCCACTCGCTTGGTGGCACTGGCCGTTGATCCTGATTGGCGCGGTTGGCTGCTACTGGCCGCTGGCCTGGTTGCCGAACCTCGTCGGCGCAGCAGCCGTGTTGGTATTGATAGTGACGACTAAGCGGGCTTGTCATCAGAGTCTGATTCGAAGCGGCTGATGATGTTGGTCACGAAGCTTTCGGAATACCCGGCGAGAAAGCACCAGAAGATCAGCTTTGCATAGTCGGTATAGGCCGCGCCCTTGACGCTGAACAGAACGGCAACACCGGATCGAGACGAATCGCCGGCGTTGTCTGTGGGGCTAGCCCCAGCGCCGGTCTCAGTCACGCCATTGATAACGAATTCAGGGAACAGCGCGCCTTCCAACAGTTGGCCGATGAACAGGAAGTACAGGAGCAAGGCGAGGATGCCGCCGACGAGTGGTGACAGGAGAACGTAGACCCAGGACCTTGCCAGTAGCAGGAGATCACCTTCCGTCATCGTCTTCAGGCGTCTTTGCAGGGATATGAATCCACCGATGGCGCCGCACAGCAGGACCATCCAGTTCGTTGCGCCTGCGCTGACCGCATGCCCTTGCAGGTGAGATAGCCGCCAAGCATGGTGATGGACATGAGCGCGAACAAGGCTACGAACAGGCGATTGCTGATGATCCGGATCATTTCCTGACGTTCGCTCAAGCGCGAGTTCGTGTTCAGCAAGGCCTTGGCTGAAGTCCCGGTCGTGGGACTCGTGGACATCTTGTCGGCGTTTCCACCGAGAGCATCATCGTGTTGAAGGGCTGGTGCCGACTGATGAGCGGGTGCGGTGATCTCGTCCGCGCCTTGCTCACCCTTCCCGGCATCATCAGCGAGATTCCTTGTGACGGGTCTGTCCAGCACAGTCTCTTCGGCCATGTCCTCTCATCCTCATGTCGTTGACGCGATCGATGCAGTCATGTCGATCGATGAACACGCCGACTAGTGTCTGTCGAGGCAGCGCGGCTTGTCGTGCGTCCTGAACGTACTTTCGGTAGGTTCGATGCAGTATGCCCGTACTCTATCGATGTGCGAATCATCTACGGGTAGACAAAGGGTTAGTCGTTGCAACGTCAAGAGAAGCCAGCCATGGCAACGACAAGGGCAGGGTTGTTTCAGAGATTTGAAATCAGCGGGTGTCACCTTGCGGGTTCAACTTGAGTTCCAGTCGCTGCAGCAGTCGGAGTTCATCCTTGAGGAGAGGATCGGGGGACGCGCTTGCAGAAAGATCGAGTAGATTGACGAGCAAGCCGCAACGGTCGGCGGTCTCGACCATGGCGGTGATCTCGGCACGACCGTGGGTGTGGCTCCTGGGCGTGTCGCCAGGCGTGAGCTCGATTGGCCAGTAGGGGGACAACTGCGACAGTACCGCCAATACGGATTCCATCGCGTCGGTAGCGACCGTCTCCAGAACGAATCGGAGTGGTGGATAAAGGGTTTCCTGCCGCGACTGCAGCAGGCTCAATCCGGCTGGGCCGAGCACTTCCACCTTGTGCTGTCGCATGTAGGAGCGGATCTCGTCCAGATCCTTGAGCGACGGGCGTCGTTTGGCGATCGCCTCGTCTGCCTGCCGGGCGACATCGAGCCGCTGGCGATTGGCTTGCGTGTCCGGGTGCGCCGCCGAGAGGGGCATTTGCAGTGAGCTGAAGCGCAGCGCATCGCAGTTGGTCACGGTAATCAGATCACTGTTGCCGACAAGCGCGCCGATCGTCGTGGCTTGTACGCTCAACTGCAGTACCTGAAGCTGTGCTGCGTTGTCGATGGGTGGCGCGAAGTGTGGAAGGCTCGCCCTCAGGAACGCGTTCAGCGATTCGACCGCCCGGCTATCCTCCATGAGACTGGCGATGGCCAGCATGTAGAACATCTCGAAGGTAGTCATGATGCCGACCCGACGTGGTGTTGCTTGCACCGCATCCAGTGCCCGAACAGGAATGATGTGTTCAGGCTCGAGTCCGGAGATCGGCTCGGCCAGTACGCTCAGTGCGACGTACCAGGGCAACTTGTTCAGGAGTCTTTCGTCTTGCCAGAAGTGCGTGGTGGCGAGCGCATCGCGGCGGGAAAACAGCGGATCGAGAATCTGCGTCGCGCGCTCACTGAGTCTCTCGAAACGCCCCTGATGAAAGGCGAGTCGCATCGCCACGGCGTTCACGGCCACACGATTCTGATAGGCCAACTCCTCCACGTATGTATCCGCAGGCGGATCATCGTTCGTTCGATGGGCGGTTTCCGGCTCTGCCGGGTCGGCGTCCGGCCCGACGCCGCTACGTGCCCACTCGTTGGCAGCCTCCTGCACGAGATTGTCATCCAGGAGATGATCGGCCCGGATAGCCCGACTGGTTATGCCCTGGTGACGAGACAGGCTGTTGATTTCGTCTTCGGTCAAGCGTTCGGGGAGCTGCGCCGCATGCTTGATCAACGCAGAGGCGTGGATCGGCCAGTCGAGAAGATCGGCACCCAGCCTGGAGATGATCTGGCGCGCTTCGTCAGGGTCGGTGTACACGGGCTTGTCGGGCAGGAAACCGCGATGGTACGCGGCCTCGAGCCAGGCATCCTGTGGGTTGACGCCCTCGGGTGAGCCCTCATAGTAGGCAATTGCGCCGCGAATGATCGCTTCGTAGACAATCGGATCCTGCTGCTGGATGCCCGGCAACATCAGTCGTCGCAGATCGCGCCGGTGGCTCAGCAGCCGATCCCCTTCCTGACGTACCAGCCAGACGTGTCCGGCGAGACTGTCGAACAATTCCTCTGCTTGCTCGTCGGTCAGTGGACCGAGATCACAGGGCCCGGCCAGTACCGACTTGATCAGGTCGGCTGTGATATGCCGGAGCAGCAGACCCGGATTGGTAAGTTTCTTTACCTGCTCATCGTCGATTCTGATCAGGATGCGCTCGCACAGAAACCGGACAGCCAGCTCACCGGTGGGAGCGCTGCGCTTCTGCTGTCGACCGTCCTCGAGCAAGGCCTGAATCGATTCGGGCTTCTTCTCGCAGAAGCGGATGAACATGCGCAGTACCAGGGGGTTGCCGCCGAAGACATCGACGGCGTTGCGGGCAACGGCCGGATCGATGCCGGCGTCCCTGATCAGTAGAATGGCGCTGTCGCGGTGCAGATCCGACAAGCGGACGCGATGATAGACGTGGGTGTCGCGATCGGCGAGTAGCGAATCGGGCATTTCCCGGCCGGCGATGATGATGTGCAGATTGGTAAGGCCGGTGGTATTGCGTAGATCGTTCAGCCAGCTCATTGTCTGATCCACCGCCGGCTTGCCGCGCAGCGCGATCTCCTCGAACGTGTCGATTACCACCGTCACTGGACGACTGCGCCTTGGCCAGGAGGCGAGAACGGTACGGAGGTCTGACAGCGCCGCGAACAATGCACGTCCGGACATTCGATGACTGGTCATTCCCGGATTGTGTTCGCGTTGCTGTTTTCTGAAGCGGGACAAGGCCGCGTCCAGACTCGACTCGAACATGCCGAGTTGCCGGGTGAACTCGAGCGTCAGCGCGAGCGGATCGTCCGGCTTGAGGCTCGGTCGATCGAAATCGAAATACACCACGGGTGGTTGCCTGGGACGTTTACGCTGCCAGGCGACATAGCGCGAAACCAGGGCTGACTTGCCGATACCGCCGACGCCGATGACGATGAAGAGCTTCAGCGGCCCGTTGAGCTGCTCGGACAGATCGGTATTTCGGTATTTGATCAGTTCCCGGAACTCGTGATAGCGGCCGTACAGATCGCCGCCGGCGGTGTTGTTCAATGCACTGATCGATGCGGTCTGGGCGATGGCTTGCCGAATCGAGCGCGTGCGGCTGATCTGTTGCTCGGGCGCATTGCCTGCTGCGGTCGGCCGGGGTTCCTGTGGCTCGATGCCCAGGAACTCGATGAGCGTCGAGGCACGCATCAGCGCGTGAGCCGTCTCCGGTTTGCTCATGGCACCATCGGTCTCACGGGTCAGGTCCTGACCGTTCAAGCCCATGCCGAGAAAGAGTCCGAACGAATCATCGGCATCCACTACCGTCTTGGCACGAACCGATTCGAACAGTGGACTCTGCAGATGTTGCTTTAACAGATCTCGTCGGAAATCGCCCTTGAGCGACCAGCGGTAGGTTTCCTTATGGCGAATTTCCTCGCAGAATCCCGACAGATGCGCCAGCGACTTGTCGTGAAATCTGGCATCGACGAGGCCCTTCCCGAAATTCACGGGATCCAGGTGATCGACGAGTGCGCTTGCCAGCAAGAATGCGAGCTTGGCTTCATCCAGCTGCTCGGACTGTTTGTCGAGCGATGTCTCGGCGTCCAGCAGCATGTATCAGCGCTCCATGACGACGTCGTCGATCATCTTGTCCACCTTGGTATGGACGTATTCTCCCAGCACTTCGATGGCGGATGAGCCGGAACGCTCGACGAGGGTGGCGAGGCGGTTGATTTCGCCGCCCTGGTAGTCGAATTCGATCTGCGTCTGAGTATAGCGCATGCGAATGTAGCGACAGATCTCGTCATGCTCTGGATCTCGAATCTCCTCGTCCTGGACCAGAGTTGTATTAGCGCCTGGTGGCAGGGTGCGCAGACCGATGAGAACGATACGCAGGTTGGGCATGCTTTCGATCTGTTTGTAGAGAGCTTCAAGAAACCAGCGGACATCCGTGTCGGGCAAGGGCTCGCTGTCGATATTGTCGATGACCAGCCAGCGCAGGGTGTCTGTGCTGGCGGCGTTCAACTGATCACGAAAGGCTGGTAAAAGGTCGGACTTTATCCAGGCAGGAATGGTGGTTTGCGGATTTTCCTGACCAGGCAGGCTGACGTCGCCCGAAATGTCCATCTTCGTGAGGAGGAAGGCGGCGGCCGCATCGGCACGGACGGGAAGTTCCATCGCACTGACCACGGTGATCCGGTTATCCACCTCGGGCAGGCAGGCGCGCATGATCTCGCAACTGAAGCTCGCTCCCTTGTTGTGCTTGCCGACATAGACATGCGTTATCCGGGATCGCCCGGATCGGCAATCGTTGATCCAGCGCTGACACAGCTCGCGACCGATGATCGGACCACTGTTGTTGTGGCGTCTGAACTGCAGTACCGTCGAGGCGTGCGGGACATAACTTGCGCCGGCAGACTCGCATATGGCCTTGCCGGAAATGCCTGTGTTCATCACCTCGCCGTCGACCAGTGCCGGAACCGAACCCTGGTGCAGGCCGACGAGGTTGAACTCGGCGTCAACCACCATGCCGCCAGACGATCCTTGCAGTGTGTTGATGCTGTAGAGCAGGCGCTGTTGGCCTGCGCCCGGTCTGAAACCTCCGAAGGCACCTTGTGCAATCCGTTGCTCGAACGCCTCGGGGTGCTGCAGGACATAGCCGATGCTGCCGGGAGTCGGCGTCACCGCACTTGCCAGGTTGGCGAAACTGCGTTCGTTGCCCGGACAGGAGCTCAGTGCGACGATCGCGAAATCCAGAAAGCCGACAAGGGCGTTGTCACTGAAGTTGTCCGTCGTGACGCCGTCGGTCTGCGCATCCTCCGTCGAGTGATTCTTCGAATGTGCCACGAGCCAATTGCCCTCGATGACAGAGTGGTTTTCCTGTTTGTGCGCATTGGTGATGTGATCGAAGCAGATGCGAATTCGCTTGTGCGAGTCGGCTGTGGGTTCATCCTCGTCGTTCAGCAGTCGCTTTATGACATGCCAGCTTGTCAGCACGGCATTCGGGCCGACGAGGAATCCGCTGCCCATGGATTCGCCCTGATCGACTTCCAGTAGACAGACCTGGCTTATTCGCTTGGGCATCATTCGGTTGATTTTGGCCGGATCCTGAAAACCGCTGTGCTCGTTGACGAACTGCTGCAACACGGTTGCTGGCCCCGAGTCGGGTGTGCGTGACACATGACCGACCTGCTCGAGCTTGGCCCACAAGGCGTCGAGCCAGCCATCCGTCTCGGCCGCACCGAGTGCCCGGGCGAAGGCGCGCTCGTTCTCTCCGGGCGGCACGCCGATGACCTGGATGAGGTAAGGGCTCGTCTCGTTGTTGCCGAGTTGCCGAACCTGTTCGAATATCTGGCCGAATTCGTCACGTGTGCAACCGAGGCAGGAAGCGAGATCCTGCGCGTTCATGCCGGCACCGTTCGCGGATCGACAAGACCTGCGGCCGAAAGATCCGCGTTCGGATCGACCTGGTTGGAGCGGGTTGCCGATGCGATGCTGGAGGGGCTCGACTGTTCGGTCGATGCCAACTGCTCGACAAGACCGGGCAGGCTGATCAGCGTCCTCGAGACATGGGCCATGTCGTGTGCGAAGTTCGCGCGTAACCAGTCACCGCCATAGTGCAGGCCGATGACGTCGAGCTCGTTATCGCAGGACAGGAGACAGGAGCCCGAGCTACCACCGAGCGAGGTTGCATCGTGCGAAAACGAGATCGGTCGCTGGCACAGATCGAAGGCGCTGACATCGACGTCCACCAGGCCAGGGCTCAGGTAGCACACGCCGTAGTCCATGCCGAACAGCTCACGAATACGCTCGACCACGTCGACCCGGAAAAGCCCGTTGTCGTCGGTGGGGAAATTGCTCGGTGCCGCAGGATAGCCGATCAGGAACAACTTGCTGTTCCTGTCGGTCCTGCCCATGTCGACATCCAGACGCAGCGCGCTCGGGAGCGGCCTGTTTGCGGTGTTGACGGTTTCCACGGCGAGCAGCGCCAGGTCCAGCTCGCCGTGGTCGATGAGGGGGTCGCCGCTGATCGGATCCGGCCCGCTGAACAGGACATCCTGCACGCGGAACGTGAAGTCCGGGTGCCTGGCTCCCGGTGAGAAGTTGATCGTGGCCTCCTGTTCGAGTAACCAGCGCTCGGGACGATGGGCGCTGGGTATGGGTGCCGCGAAACCTTCGATGACATGGCGATTGGTCATGACGACTCCGGGCGCCACGACGAATCCTGTCCCCTGATGGATGCCTTCGGCATCGATTCGACCAACCGATTGCGCGATTTCGGGAAGCGTGCTCTGGAGCATCGCGAGAACGCCTGCCCATTCCTGCAAGTCGGGATCGTTGATGTCGATGGGATTGCCGTCCAGACGAATGGCCGGGCGTCCCTTCATCTTCACCAGCGCTTCCAGTCCCGTCGTTGCGCGGACATCGGCAGGATCGATCGAATCGCCTTTCCTGAGTCGCTCCAGAACTTCCTCGGTGTCCTGCAGCACCTCGTCCTTCAGTCGTTGCTGCGAGACGGCGCTGGAATCACTGCTTGGCGGGCTCTTGTCGATGCGCCGTGCGAGCGCATCGACGTGCTGCTGTATAGCTCCAGATGTCAGCTGGCTGGCGTTTGCCGCCTTTGCATCTTTGCTGCTCGACGCGCTCTGCCGACCCCGGATTGAAGTGCCTCGAGCCAATTCGATGCGAGCCAGGGCCTGGACATCGGTGGCAAGCAGTGCCTGGCTGACTCGCGCGGCAGGGGGCGCCTGACGGACGGCGCGCAGAGGCTCGAGCAATGCGTGTCCAGACCGAGCGATGATGTTGCCGAGCGTCCTGGAAAGTGCGACGCCGTTGGTGATGGATTCGACACGTGACGACAGATTTTCCGTTCTGCCGAGACGGGCAGATTCGAGCAGGGCAGCACCGATTTCCTGCTCGAACCGAGCCATTGAATGCGCATCGCTCGTGGCATCACCTGTCGGAATATCGTCGAGCGATGCGAGCAGTGCCGCCTCGGGAGCACGCGTCGACGGATCGGGTAACGTCCGCTCCGGTGTATTCAGGATCGAATCCGGCGCGAGGTTCAGAAGCGCTTCGGCGTCGACGATGCCCGCGCCGTGTCGGTCAGTCTGCCAGCCAGCAGGCTTTCTCGCGGTGGCGACAAGGGCACGTCGAAACAGGACTTGCAGCGTGATCCTGCTTGCCTCGGCAGTCTTGATCAGGATGTCCCGGCCGTGATGCGATAGCCACAGGGCCGCGACACCTGCGGTCAGAGCCGTGGCGAACGAGGTGCCCTGTGCCGCCTTGATCAGGTCTTGCTCAGGCTCGTCTGCCCGCCGGTGTGCCACCCAGACAAGTTCGGCGGGGCCGCTGATGTCCACGTCTTCACCAAACGAAGTGCCCTTCCAGGGGCTGTCGTCGACGTTGCTGCCGCCGACAGCGATGACGTCGCGATATCTGGCCGGCCAGACGACCTGATCGACGCAGTTGCCGGCCGCCGTGATGACGATCATGTGCTTGCCAACGGCTCGCCGGATAGCCTTTTTCATCGCGCGACTGGGTATGCCGCCAAGGCTCATCGTGATCACATGACAGCCGCTGGTACGCGCATGGTTGATCGCGGCTGTCACCGGCGAGGCCTCGAAGATCTTGACATCGTCGACGCAGCGGATAGGAACCAGGGCCGCACCGGGTGCAGCACCGTGAATTGCGCCACCGTCCGGACTGATGATGACGCTTGCGGTCGCGGTACCGTGGCCCGGATTTGCTGCGCTTGTGCGCAACGGGTCGACGGGGTCGGTACCTCCTTCGACCAGATTGTTCGACATGTCCAGCCGGAGGCTCGCGTCGGACAACTCGGCATGCGCGGCGATACCGGTATCGGGCTGGGCGATGATGACACCTTCCCCTCGTGCAGTCGTCAATTGCCAGGCCTGCGGTATACGCATTGCGTCCAGCGCCCATAGACGGTCATCCGGCGGGTCCTTGCTGACCCAGCAACGCTTGGTGAAGGCATCCTTTATGACGCCCTCGGTCTGTTCGTCCGGGCCAGTACTCGGTGGCGTGGGGTCGACATAGACCCGTGACTCGAGATCGGGCTCGGCCGACATCAATCCCAGTTCGACTTGCAGCGCATAGGCGATGTCGAACAGGCTACGTTGACTCAGCGTTCTGTCCAGCGCCGGAAATTGCAGGACAATGAAAAAGCCCAGAGGTTCGGACGTGTCGTCGCTACCGCTACTATTGCTTGCCTCTGCCTCTGCCTCTGCCTCTGCCTCTGCCTCTGCCTCTGCCTCTGCCTCTGCCTCTGCCTCTGCACCAGCACCAGCACCAGCACCAGTATCTGTACTTGTACTTGTACTTGTACTTGCATCTGCTCCGACATCGCTGCTTACACGAGCACTCGCCTTGGACGCGGTCGTGTCATTGGCGCTGGCATCGGTATCGTCATCCTCCGACAGGACTTGCAGCTGTAGACCCTCGGTTGCAAGCAGGGCGCTCAACCGATGTTTCTCGTTGTCGAGGTTCGGCTTGTGGCGATACTCGAGCACGAAGCGCAGCTTCCCCGGCGGCAGGGCAAGGGGTGTAGCGGGTGGTGCCGCTGTCAATCCGTGGCACAGGTCCCTGAGAAGGTCGAGGGCATCTTTCATGGGCTCTTGCCTGATGGCTTGTCGAAGCGCGCGTAAGGGTCGGCATATACCGCATAAGCCAACCACGTGACTTCCTGACGATTCTTTGCAGCCTCTCTGGCACGGTTAACGGCCTCCATCATCGAGGCCTTGTTGTCGAGCAGTTCGTGATAGAAGGTCTTCGAGAAGGTGAGTGCCGGTTGATCGCCTACCGACCAGTGGGCGCCGACGAAGGCACTCGCACCTGCCTTGATGAATGCCTGTGCAAAGCCGCCGGTGCCCGTCAGGTTGTGGCCTTGTCGGCCAGTCTGGCAGGCGTTCAGGAACACCAGTGGTCCACGCCCGTCAGTGTCGGCGAGGTCGGCAAACATCGAGGTCCATTCATAGCTCAGTTCATCCTCGATGTACTGATCGCCTTCCATCCGGCCCTTCATCATCAGGCTGGCGTTGTAGATCGCGTCAGATGTTGCCAGACCGTGACAGGCGAAGTGCAGGATGTCGTGCTTACCTGGCGCAACCAGAGCCTTCCTGACGGCCTTGCCGGTGGCGGTTATCGGCGACGCGCCGAAGTCGGCTTCCAGCATCCGGCACTCCTGTTGAGCGCCCGGCAGGGCGTAGCCGGAATCCGCCGGGTAGCGCGGCACGATGTGCTTGAAGGACTTGTCGCGAAGACGTAACGCTGTGGGCGCGTACTGGTGATTGCTTATCCAGCGAAACATGCCACGTTCCACCAGGAAGTAGCTGTCGGCAGTTGCCGGTTTGCCGGGTGGTTTCAGGTACAGCAACTCCCACGGAATAAAGGGTTCCTCGGAGATGACCTGAATGGCCTTCAGCGAATCCCTGGCATTCCACAGACGCTCTTTGATGTCGGCCGGCACCAGAGTCTCGAACAGGTTGGCGCCGCGGGCCATCAGATGTTGCATGAACGCGTCATAGTCATCCTGATTGTCTGCCCGGAAATCCTCGATCTCCTTGTAGAGATTGTTGATGTATTGCAAGCGCGCCTCTTCACTCTTGAATGGCTTGCTGCGCGCACTACCCTGGTAGTCGAGACTCGGTGCGTGCAGGTGGAAGTCGAGCATGCGTTGCGTGCCGATCTGCACATCGTGGATGTAAAGCACATCCGCAAGCTCCTTGCGATCGTCGGCCGGCGTGAGTGTCCCGGTCACCGAGGTCGAGCGGGTCGAGGGTTGTGCTTGTGGTTTGATGAACCGCGGTCTGAGCTTCAGGTGAATGATCGGCTGATTGCCTTGCCGCGCATAGATATCGACTTCGCCCACACCCTCGTGCAGCACCTTGATATCGAAGAAGATCGGTATCTCGACGCCGGGTTCGGGCACGGCCAGCTCGACGCGATCCTGACCGACAACCGCACAATGCTTGCGCGCCAGCACCTGAATGATCAGTGGCCGGTTGGCAGACACCTCGCCGGAACCTGCGATGCCGGCCTCTCTCGCGATCAGGTCGCGACTGATGGTCACCTCGAGCGGCACGACGGTCCCGCTGTTGACCTCCTCGGCCATGTTCGCGTGCAGGTGACACCAGGTGCGATCGGGCTCCCCTGAGGGTGGGGCGCTCCGTGTTGCTGATTCGCGTTGTCCGCGAGTGCGTGTGGTCGCCGGTTCGGGGGCCGGCAGGACGACGCCAACCGGCGTACCGTTGTCGGTGATCACCGCAAGGTCGCTGCCGGGAAATCCTTGCTCATGAGCCAGTGCCGATGCCGCCTGGCGAAGCCCGGCAGGGCTCTCGGAAGACAAGGCAGCGTCGATCGTCATGCTGCGTGATTGCCATTCGTGCAGGCCGAGAACATCGCCTGCGCTGGCATGCGGGTCGCCATGACCCGCAAGGGCTCTAGCCAGTGCGTCGGCCGTGAAACCGTAGTAGAGCAGTTCTCCCTGATGCAGCCGTTGCAGGACGACGGTGCGTGCCAGGCTCGACTTGAGCCGCTTGCGCATGTCGCCGACGGAGCCATTGAAGGGAAGTTGCAGAAGATCGCTTGTCACCACATCGTTCCACCAGGCTCGTGGCAGGAGTCGATCGGACACGAGCGCTGCAGATGCGGCCGATCGCGTAGCAGTGGCTGCCGGTTGCGAATCCGGTTGCAGCCATTTCGCACAGAGATCCGCCACCATGGCCTGGTGAAAGTAGACAGTATGGTAAATGTGACCATTGGCTTGCACGGCGCGCTGCTCGATCAGTCGGGCGCCGGGCGCGGGATCGATCGCGAACATGGAGTCGTTGTTGACGACAAGATCGTTGGCCTTGCCCATCAACCTGTCGACAAATCCGTCAGCAACCTTCAGTACCAGTCGCTTGCCGAGTTTGCCGGCATCGTCATTCCTTGCAGGTTCGAAATTGGAGCCGATGGCGTAGTAGGCCCGGGCAGCCGGACGGCGAATCTGCTCGGGGATCTGGTTCAGGGCCATGACGAAGCTGCCGTCAGGCTCCATCGCGGCAATGCCCGGAACGGAATTGTTGGCCACGCCGTCCTGTGCCATGTAGGTCACGAGGCTACCGACGATCTTGATGCCTTCGCGCAGTATCAGGCTCGGCAATGCAGCTCCGGGTACCAGTCCGACCATCCGGCTCGCACCGGCGATCATGTTGGTGTAGAAATCGACAAGGTGCTTCCAGTTCTTGTCATTGGCGAGCTCGGTGCCATTGTTGGTGCAGCCGACGAAAACCGCGGTGCGGAAGACCAGCGGAAGACGTGTATCCGGTATCGCGATCTCGCTCAGGCAGCGATAGACGAGGCCGCCACGGCTGAAGGCGATGGCGTCGACTTCGAGGGCCTGATCATCCTGTAACAGCGGCATGAGTGCGCCGAGCAAGTGATCGGCATTCTGTTCCGGCGTTTCGGAAAGCGTGTAGTGATCGAACCCGATGACCAGGTCATAGTGGGCGAGGGCATGCGTCAGCATGGCTTGGCCCTCTGCATAAGTGGTCAATGCGCCAAAGCTGCCGACGGTGCTGCTGAACGTACCGTGAACGAGCAGCAGTATTCGTCGGGCACGGTCCACCGGGAGATTCGTGAGCGGGTATTGATCGACATGCGCCCACTGGGTCGCATCGCTTGCCGAGTTGACCAGTACCGGGCCCTCGTTGACCCCGCGTTCCAGACGACGGGTCAGAGCGCCGACGGCTTTCCTTGCGATGAACTTGAGCACGAAGCCGCGGATCTTGCCCTTGATGAAGCTCGTGATGGGGCCACGATGGGTCCGGTTGCCGCGTGTCGCTCGGGGCAGGCGGCCACTCGAGCCAATCGGAATCCGGAAGGAGACAGTGCTGGTCGGTGCAGACGCATCAGGGCCCGCCGGTCCGCCGCGTCGACCGTTCGATGGTGCGCGTCGCTTGTCCGGGTAGTGCCACTCGTAGGTGCCGTCCTGCTCGATCAGCACCACGGCCGACTCGCCGGGTGCCAGGGTCAGGTCGATATCCATTGCCTGTCGATCATCGGCGTTCACGACGCTGTCCGAGGTGCCACTTCGAGGAACCCCTTGGGGGCCACGTCGGGTCAAGCCACCTGGCTGCAGACTCGAGTCGTCCGCTTCCTCACCGCCGACGTTCACCGCGAACTGATCGATGAGCTCGAGTTCGTGATTCAGCGGCGAGTCGTCCTCACCGAGCGCGTCCAGCATGATGTCGAGTTCGCCGGCACGCTCATTCGCAGTTGTACGATCGCCTGCTCCTCTGCTCGCACCGCGACGTCCTTGCGCCGATGTGCCGGGTGGAACGTTGACGGTGCCGTTACGGACGCGACCTGCCGTATCGGGTAGACGAACGATGACGGCCCCGTTTGCTCTGACGAATTCCTTCATGATGTCCAGTCCCCGTCTCTGGTGGTCGGTTCGGTATGCGGCACTCCGTTCATCTTCTGGCGGAGATCGGAAAGTGTCTGGTACATGCGGCGGCGTGCGCGGCTCTGGTTACCCAGTGGCCGGTGGGCAGGTAGGCAGTGCCAGGGATTGAGCTTCAGTCGCTTGCTGAAATCCACTCGTGCCGGCGTGTCGAAGGCCTGTGACGGGATGTTGATTCGGGCAACCGGTATGAACGGCGAGAGTGCTTCTGGCCAACGCACGCCGGCGTGCTCGATGGGCATTCGATGAGGATCGGTCTGGAGCTGCACGAGCAAGTCGAACTCCACGTCCCGATCATCGAGGGTCAGCTTCATGTTGTCGCGCAGATAGTTGAACGACGGGGTGCCAAAGGGCAGTCCGGGTATCGCGGTATCGACAGCAGTGCGCGATGCGAAGGAGTACATCATTGCCTGACCTTCGCCCAGCAGATACGGCACGCAGCTCCAGTAGCGGGTGCCCAGCGGGTTGTACTGCGTCTCGTTCCACAGAGCCTGCATCAGCATGTCCCGGATGTGCGAGTCCCGGGGGTTGATGAAGTGGAAAACGGGTAGTTTCAGCAAACTCCAGTATTGCAGTTTTGCGTTCTCACGAACGTTTGGCGTGACGAAGGTCGGTGTCGATACACCGATGAAATCCTGAGTCCCCGACTCCTCCTGCATCAGCTTGTCGCCGGGAACACCCAGTAGTTTCACGGCCATGCTGCCGAATCCCACGTCCTCGATGTCTGCAGGGACATCCGGACCCGGGCCGGAGAATCGAACCCAGGCATCGAACGAACGGGGTTCGGCAAACACACCGTGCTGGAAGGTGGGCGGCAGGTCGTTCAGGATGGTGACGGTTGCCTTGACGATCCCGTGGGTCTTGGTATTGCCGCCACGCTCATACTGACCGGGCTTGAAGTTGCCGCGCATCTGATCGCTCATCAGATCAATGATGGCGTCGAGGCTCTCCTCCTCATCGGCATCGATGCGTTCCTCGGCCAGTGCCAGGCCATCATCCCGTCGATGGACGTTGATCAGGTATTGCAGGAATTTCGCGGCGGGTTCGCGTAGCAGTCGATTGAGAGGTCGTCGAAACCAGGGTTCAAACCGACGTTCCACCTGCAAAAGGGCGCGAAAGAGCCGGTGAACGAGCCTCGACAATCGATACAGGAGAGGATTCATGTGCTCTCCTCGGCATCGGGCAAAGAGCCCGATGCCAGGTCGCCGAGGTAGCGAATGGCCAGCAGACCGGGCATGAAGAAGTATCCGCCACCGCGCACCGTGACGAATTCCGGGAGCGCATGCGTCTTCTCCCGCGGGCCGACTGACCTGGTCTGCATGAAACGATGTGTGGCCGACCCATCGAGTCTTGGTCGACGGTGACCGAGAAGTGGATCGCGTTGCTCGCGAGTTCCGGCGAAGGCCGAGCTGTTCAACCAGGCCGCCTGGATGAACTCGAACTGTCGGGAGATGTTTGCAGCGAGACAGATGAACTGCAAGCCTTGTGCAGCTCGCGCCTCCGATGTGGCCTGTATGGCTTCCTCGGGTTCACGGATGGCTCCGCCATAGGTGCGACCCCGACGCACTATTCGGTGGAAGCGGGTCGAGGCGATCAGGTCCTCATACTCGGTGCGGCGTTTGAAGCCGAGCATGCGGATTATTCGCGACAACAGGCTTTCGACGCCCGGCGGAAAGTCCCCGGTGCGCGGATTGCTCCTGCGCACATGCGCACCGACTGGACACTGTCTGCCATCGGCGTCGTCGGCATAGTCGAAGTGATTGCGATGACGTGACTCGGGAATACCCGGAATCTGTCGATCACTAGTCGGAACCAGTGGCTCTCCATTCCGTTGTCGACCGACCATGGCAGCCGCCAGTGCTTCTGCCGCCGGCAGATCCTCCTCGCGCTGCTCGAGCATGAAGCGCCAGAAGCCGCCGACATCCTGTTCGAGCTGGCGGATGATCAGGTAGCTGCCATTGCCACCGAGGTCCCTGTGCTGACGTGCCTCGTGGGCGAAAGGCAGGGCTTTCGAGTTTTGAGGATGATTGTCGGGAAGCAGCGCACGACGGGTCAGTTGTCCGTATTCATTCTTGTGGCCGAGGACGATCTCGCCAGGCGCCAGCAGGTTCGAGAAAGCCGCGCGCGCGTGAACGTCCGTGCGCTGATCCTGTTGCCAGTCAATGGTCGGCTGACTGATGCCGTCGACGAATCCGAAGGGTTCACGTTCCTTGAGCGTATCGGTCGGTAGTCTGTGCAGCACCGAGAAAGCCTGCTTGAACAGCGCGTCGTCAACGGATTGCAGAAGCGAGTCGATGCAGCCAGCGCGCGCGTACAGCAATAGCAGGACATGCACCTGCGCGCGATCGTGATGGCCCCACCCCCAGTTATCGGGCGCGTTACGCCCGACATCGCCAAGCTGGCGGGAGCGACTGTCGTTGCCACTCATGCCTTGCAGGAATTCATCGGAGAATTGTTGCAAGGTGTCGTCGGCCAGGCCGAGCTTGCGAAGCCCGCATGCGGTAAACGCAATCTGCGTGGCGCTGTCGGGAAGTGGCTTTTCCAGCGCCGCGGAACTGAAGGTTGTCTGTTGAATCCAGATGCCGGCTTTCACCGGATCGCTGATGCTCAGCACAAGGAAGCAGCTTTCGGGTAGATGGCCATGACCGACGCGGGCCAGTGCCTGAATGTCAGCGGGTTCGAATGTGTGTCTTGTGTGCATGGCGATTGCAGGCTCTTGTCCGTCAGAATTCGTCGAGCCAATGACGGATGGCTGCGTCGTTTCGGGGATAGCGTTCAAGCCCCTGGCGCAGGCGGGTGTTTCTGGCCATGTCGAAGGCGGTCAGGCCCGGGTGCGCTCGATACCAGACAGCAGATGGAAGCTGGTGCCGTCGAAGCGTGTCCTTGAAAGGTTGCTCCAGCTCCGCACCTCCCTTGATCATCCAGCGGGTACGGGGATAGCCCACACCGTGGCTGAAGGTCAGGTTGAGCCCGAACGCCACCTTGTTGATGAAGTCGTCCATGTAGCTTTCCAGCGAGCCGTCGTACAGACTGGCGAAGAACATGCTGCGACGGTCGTTCAGGAACACCCAGCGTGCACAGTGAATGGTCCGCACCCGGCCGAGAAAGCCGCGCTTGTAGACATGCCGGGCGGTGTAGTCGACCACCCGCATGATGGCCTTGAGCAGGTAGTAGCGAAACAGGCCGGGCTTGACGTCACCGAAGACATTGAACTGGTTGCTGACATCGACGTCCTCGATGACCGACAGCCTGTCGACATGAGCCGGATCGGGTCGCAGATCGATATCCGGATCGCTCTGTTCGAGTGACCGCAGTCGCCACAGTACGAAGGGCGATGCGAGCAGCAAAACCGGCGAGAGAGCCAGCACGATCAGCGGGAAACCGACCAGATCGAGTGTTGTTCGGAACCGGTATGACCACGGTGTCGGCGACTCGGGGGTCAACGTCAGTTTGCCTTCGTGGATCGCGAGCTCGACGGCTGTCGACAACGCTTGCCTTAGCTGACGCACGTCGATGGCCTCGCTGCTCGCTTGCAACGAATCGAGCGTTTCAGCCAGGAATGCCTGCAAGCGAGACTCTTCGTGCACCTGGATGACGGTACGGCCGATCCAGTTGATGTAGGTGGCGGCCGACGGAGCACTGTGTGTTTGCAGAAAGGCGAGCAGGGTGCCCTTGTGAGTCTCGAACCCGTTGCAGTGCGAGAACAGCCTTGACAGTCCGGTCGATGCGACGATCGCTAGATGGGCCAGAAAGGTGTCACGGTCTCCATCGACTTCGCCGAGAAAGGCGAGGACCGGCGCGAACTCGTGGGGCTGCCATCCAAAGGCTTCGATGTCGCTGGCGGTGTTCGCCTCGATGATCAGCAGCCGGGCGTTGTGAAGCGTGTCGAAGTTGCCGAACGGGATCACCTCGTTGCGAGGGTCGGCCTGGCCACTCGGTGCGTTCATGGAAGCCAGCAGCGTCTCGAGCGAATCGCGTTGCTCTGTCAGGATCGGTGAAACGATCATGAAGCTGGATTGCGGCGTCATCGTGCTCAGCCGGTGGGTTCTGTCTTGTCCGGGACGACACCGAGTTGGCTCGGGCAATTCAATGCGAAATCCAGAATGCGCGTCTTGCCCCACCAGACCTTGCCCAGATACAAGCCTGGCTCGATCTGCCTTATCTCATCGCGTATGACCTTCGCGACGAACGAAGTATGCGAGTAGTCGATGACGATGGTGTCGCGTCCATCGAGCCAGCTGTCGCCTCGATAGACCTTGGCAACGATGAAGTTCAGGCTGAACGGCGTAATCTTGTTGATCAGTATGCCGGCACTGCCGTTGTCCGCGAAGATATCGAACACCTTGCCCTGCCAGGCAAACAGTCTTGCAATGCGGGCGAGTGTTCGGGGTAGCAAGGCGCCGGTGACGATGGCGGTACCGCGGGTGTCACCCGTGGGTAGCGGTCCGGGTGTTGCCGTGCGATAGATCTCATCGAGCTCTTCGCGAGACAGACTCATCCAGGATTGCAGTGTGTTGCTCATTTGCCGACTTCCGTCCCGTTGTTCAGGTCGTGTTGTTCAGAAGGAGACTTCGGTTCACGGGTTCGTTCGTCGCGAGGCTCCGCTCTCGTACACTTGCTTGCGTACCGCGTTCATCCGACCAAGCGGTCTGTGCGCGGGCAATGACTGCCACGGATTGAAGCTGCTCGCCTCGCAGCTCGCGAGCACGTCCTCCGAGCTCACGTCCTGATCTTCGAAGTTCATCCGGGCCACTTCGATGAACGGTGATTGCGCTTCGTCCCAGACAACTGATGCATCCTCGATCGGCATGGTCTCCGGGTCTGTCTGAAGTTGCACACCCAAGGTCAGACAGACGGGAGCCTGTTGCAGATGTGCCGCGACGGCGGCGCGCAGCTGGTGCTCACCGGCTGCCACGGTTGTCGTCGTCTGGTAGGTCGAACAAGGGCTGACTGAGTACTTCACGGCAGGCGTATCAGCCGTCGGTTTATCGCTTTCATTCAACTGGTTGTCGAGTGCGGAGGCCACTGTGCTCCAGTAGCGGATATCCAGAGGGCTGTCATGTCGCTCGCGAGCCTTCAGAACTGTTTTCAGGGCGCCGATATGCGGGTCGAACGGACTGAGGAAGAACTTCAGGAGGCTCCAGGTACCGCCTGCCTGGCGAGCTCGCATGAAACCCAGAAACTCCTCCGGTGTCGCGACGAACAGCGCGGGATAGCTGTTCAGGAGAAAATCCTGCTGTCCGCTCTCGCCCCAGAGGGTCTCGCCTGGCACATCGCCGACCTTGAGCGACAAGCCTCGAATGTCCTTCTCGGAGTCATCCCACTTGCTCGCGTTGGCGAAACGTGCAAACACCGGGTAGGTGGCCGCCGTCTCGAACAGCCCGTGACGCAGATTCTCTGGCAGGTCGCTCGAGACCGTGAATTCGCCCTGCAGACAAGCCACCGTCTTTGGCTGATTGAAGCGCGGGACGAGATCGCCTCGTCGTTCCATTTCGGCGATGGCCTCGACACGCTGCGACATCTCGGCAATCAGCTTGTCTTCGGCCTGCGTATCTTCACTACCCCCCGAGCAAGCTGCCAATCCCGACAGTGCGAGCACCAATGAAACTGCGAGAGGTGTCTTCATCGGGCCGCACCGAGAACCGGTCCGAAGGCGGGATCGGACTCCGCGCCTGGCCTTGGTGTCCACTCGAGGGAATAGTATTCGCCTCGCTCACGCGCCCAGGGGTCGAAGACATTGCGCACGGGCAACAGCTCTTCGGCGAGTTCGGGCAGTGCTCGTAGCAACACGCGTTTCATGGGCGAGACGTCTTGTTCATGACCGTTGATCCTGACCGGCTCGAGGCAACGATCCTGGCCGTCGCTATCGGTAGTCAGCGGAAACGGGCAGTCGGCCAGCGGGCCGTTGTCCGAAACCCAGTCGTAGCCTGCCTGGCTGTAGATCTCCGGTCGAAAGCTCGAGGTGAAGAAGCGATCGCTGAACAATCGCCTCGAGGCATTGATGATGAACACGTGGAACTGCGTTTCGGAAATGGCGAAACCGTGCGGACGCGTGTATTCGGCGAGCCAGCCGACAATGTTGTCGACATCCTCGATGTTGTCGACGTTCGTGCCGTGCGGATTTCCATGGCAGTCGTTGATGAATTCTCCTTCTGCGTCGAGTTGCACTCTTGATATGACCCGCGTCTCATCGCAGGTGTGGGTGCCGTAGATTTCTCTGAGGATGCCGACCGTCTCTTCCTGATGCTGTCGCCAGGGATCATCGGCGTCGAGTCGTTGGTCGATGAAGTCATCGAAACCGGTGAGTGTCTTCAAGCCGATCTGACGTCGAAACTCGTTGAATCGCGGTACTCCGCGTTCACGATCACGGATGATGTCGAGCGCCGCTATGTCCAGCTTGCCGCTGGGTGAATCGAGGTGCGGCATGGGCAGGTTCTGCAGAAACTGCGGCAGGTTGCGCAAGTGCAGCGCGCCGAGTCGCTGGCGCCCCATGCTCAGCGCCCAGTTGTCGATGCCACGCTCCTGCATCTGCTCGGTAGCATTGCCACGAACGGTGTCGAGCACCGGTATCCGGTTGGCAATCTGATTCGGATCGTCGGCTGTCCGGTAGTCGATCAGATCGGGTACCAGTGCATGCAGGCGGTAGACCGAGGTGAATTCCTCGGGAAAGTTGAAGGGCGAGCCGAAGTGGTTAATGCCGCCGTTGACATGCTCCTCGATGTTGGCAATGTCCCAGGCGTCGTCCCGCCACCAGAGCATGCCTGTCGGCCGGGTATTGCCGAGGCCGAAAATGCCGGCGCCAGAGGCGAATACCGAATACAGCGAGTTGGACGCTGCCGCGTCGGTCGATTTTCCGAGCATTCGGCTGATTCTGTCCGACCAACGACTGAGCAGGTTCTCGTCGCGACTGACCAGCCGACGCAGTACCTTCGAGACATTGCCCTCGTTCTGGTTGAACAGACCGAACCAGTTAGAGTTCATCGCCGCGTGCAACGGCTCG
>Ga0209828_1000694_pt1 | contig 31976 bp, 30 predicted proteins | sample MaitaG_FD_187429 | JGI IMG/M metagenome (GOLD analysis project Ga0209828, IMG submission 187429) | Marine algal microbial communities from Maine, USA - Maine_Asex2 metaG (SPAdes) (version 2) | ecosystem: Host-associated > Algae > Red algae > Unclassified | place: Maine, USA | collected 2015-01-05
GTCTTTAACCTTGACAGCAGTATAACGCGCCATCCCCGGTTTTAACTTCATTTAAATATTTTATGATTAAAGGACATAACTTGCTATAAAAATTACAAAAATGAAAGGAATGCTTACATATTTATTTATTCCCTAACTTTTGTTTTGCAAACCTAAAGGACAGAAGTGGTTATACCATTTTTATGTTTGGCCTTTGAAGCGTTGGCAAAATGGTATTTGAACGGATGGCGGGACCAAAATTTCTACGGGGGAAAACCATTTCGCTTCTAATTTTTTTTGCTAATTATTTAAATCATTTTTTATGCGATTGCCTTGACGCAAATTAAAAAAATCAGGGCCAAGCTGTTTAAGCAAATTCTGAAAACTAACATAACTAAAAAAAGTAATGACTGTTTGAATAGAAATAATTACAGAAGAAAAAGTGGTTGGTGTACTTTCATAAGCATTATTTAAACATCGCAAATTTTACAGCCTTTTACCAATGCTGCAATCCTATCGTCTGTTGTTGGTATAAACTCTTGCGCCACATAACCTTTAAAACCTGTAGCAAATATAGCTTTCATAATGGCAGGATAATTTAATTCTTGTTGCTCATTAATTTCGTGGCGACCAGGCACACCGGCTGTGTGGTAATGGCCGAAATATGGATGGTGATCTTGTATCGTTCTAATAATATCGCCTTCATTAATTTGCATATGATAAATATCGTACAGCAACTTAAAGTTTTCACTTTCTAATTGATTACACAATTCAATTGCCCAAGGGGTATTGTCACACATATAATCTGGGTGATCAACTTTTGAGTTAAATAATTCCATTTGGATAATTACCTTATTTTTTTCGGCTAATGGTAAAATTTGTTGTAAACCTTTTACGCAATTTTCTAAACCTTCTTCCACACTTAACGCTCTTGTATTGCCACTAAAACAAATTAAATTTTGATAACCCGCTTTTGCAACCAAAGGAATCATTTGAGTATAATTTTTTATTAAGGTTTTATGATTGGCTAATTCATTCCAGCCATCTACCAGGTTAATTTCTGCGCCATTGCACATACTGCAATGCATGCCCAATTTTTTTAAATGTGGCCAATTATCAGGGCCCAATAAATCCATTGCCATAACGCCTGCTTTTTTTAATTGCTTTAAGGCTTTTTTGAGCGGAGTGTCGCCAATACACCAACTACAAACGCTATGGTTAATGTTGTTTTTAAAAGATATATCTTCCATTGTTTTTGATGTGGCCACCAAAGGTATTACACTTCCTGTTAAAGCACTACCTATAAATTTTCTTCTTTCCACACTAAAAATTTATTTATAATTTAAATAAGATGGTTTTTAAATTTAAACTCCAACCAATTTGATTCAACAGTTTGGTTAAATATACAAATTTTATTAAATTTACCAATAGATGCACTACAAATTTTAGTTGGTATGGAAACTATTTTAATCAAAAACGGCCGCGTATTTAATGGAGCTCAAAACACAGAATTATTTACAGATATATTAGTAAGGAACGGCAGGTCAAAAACGCTCTTTTTCGCCCAAATTGTATTAGACGTTTGAAAATGAAATGGTCTGGTTTCTAAATAATTAAAAAAAGATAGGATAGTGTTTTATATTTAACAAGCTACGCTAAATAATCATCTAAAATGCCTTTAGCATATCTATTGATCACTTCAAAAACTTTCTCTTGAAAATTTTCTTGACTTCGGGGGTGCTCAGAGCTGGTTCTTAGCGCTTTATCAATACGAGTTTTTGCTCTATGTAAATACATTTCAAAACCTTCAATATTTTTTTCACTATAATATTGTAGTGCTAACCTAAGGTAGTAACGGGCAATGGTATCATCATACCTGCTCTGCCAAAATACTGGGTGATTGCCTTCTGTTAATTTAAATTCATCTACAATGCTTTCTAAATTTTGAAACTCTTGTTCGCTACCTCCTTCAGTAATCATAAAAATTTTGAGATTTAAAGCATATAAGAAAAGCATTAGTCGCCAGGGATCAATTATATAATTTTTTTCTTTTAAAACACTTAATGCTTTATTCATACTATAATGTGCCTCAACAAAATTATGATTATTGTCAACTGGTGCTTTAAGTGTTAATGAAAAATGATTTTTACATTCTGCTTTCCACAAAAAGAAAAAAACATAAGTTTTGCCAATTAAATATTTGTAATTGTTTGCAGATACTTTTTGTTCTATACAATTAATTATACCTAATACCTTTTTGCGATTATGCTGTAAAGTGGTAATTTTTAGCATTGCTGCAGAATGAGCCAAGGCAAAGCTATAATGTGGGTAGTTTTTGTTTTTGTAGAACAGGTTGCCAATTTTATCTATAGATTTATATTGACCTAAAGACCATAAAATGCTAACCGCCATAGATAGCTTGTTCAATTGTGTTTCACTATTACCGCTTAAACCATCAAACAATCTTTTAACAATTTGATGAATGGCTGCATTTTTATTTATAATGTTACCGGATAAACCTTCCTCTAATATTAGTTTGGTTATTGCTTCATTAACATCATCTATAGTATGTTTTTGAAGAAATGGAAATGAAAACCTGAATGCACCGAAAGATAAAAATACATTAAAGCTATCGTCTATTTTGTCAAATTTATCAGAAAAATCTGCCTGGCTAAAGTTTGCCCATATATTGGTTAAAACAGATAGCGTTTCACTTTCTTCTTTTACTTTTCGGTAAGTGTTTAAAAATGATATTTTATAGGCATTAATAACTTTTGTTTTGTTTATAATGTCTTCTTTTTGATATTTATAATGTTCATCAATAAAAGTAGTAAAAAAGCTATCTTCATAACAAGATAACCAAACCTTGTTAAAAAATTCGTTTTCTAAATAATCTTTAAACTCAGTTCTATATTTCTTGTAAATTTTTTTCAACTTAGGGTCTTCTAAAAAAAAGTTAGTCATTTTATCAGAGCTAAAAATTTTGTTGGCCGGAATAAATTTTATGACCTTATTCTCTTCTAAAATTTTATAATATTTCGGAAATTTTCTATTAATTACATCAAGCTTTTCCTTAGGACAATCAAAAATACTTTTTAGTACAAAATAAGCTGTACCTCTTACAATGGAAATACGATTGGTACCGCTTTTGTCCATCTGTAAATCGTATTCAAATTTAGCTTGAAAACCACTTTTTTCAATTATTTTAGTGTAAAAGCCTTTTGAATCTAATAAAACAGGTATTGTATTGGGTTCTTTATTTTTAATAGCGGCTAAGTAAGTTAGCGCTAAGGCATCATTAAAATTACTTTTGTTGCGTACCGATTTTGAACGAATTTGATCGGTAGCCATCTTTATTTTTTTAAAATTATTAGTAGTAACCAATTGTACAACTTCCTGTAAATCATAATCTTTTAAATGTAGAATTTTTAAGTCGACCAATTTTTGCAAACGCTTTTGCCAATTGTTAGCTCGTGCTAAACCATATAAATTAAAACGATCAACACTTTTAGAAACAACAGTTTCAATATAAGCCCGGTAATCTTCTTCTGGTACTAAATGTAAATCCTGCTCGTATTCGTACTCGGTAATTAAATCATTAATATCTTCATTGTTTATGTGTGGGTTGCGTACACCAAAATCTAAATACATTAAATCGAAAAACTCTGTTTGGTGCGTTGGTAATAAATGAATGTTGTCAATCCAGCCATCTAAAATAAGGTTGTAGGCAAGTGTGCGGGTATTCGAAATTTTACTGCGCTCTTCCAAGTCTTCTGTAAAACGTTTTACACCTTTTAAAATATCAATTAAATCAAAACAATCTATATAATATTTATATTGAATTATGTTACGGCCTTTCTTTTCTTTTTCTGATAAGATAAGGGGCTTGTAATGGCTTTCAATAAGTTGTTCTATTACTTGCATAGTTTGCTTATAAATTACGATTTAAGTGTTCGTTTAAAATTTCGTGTACTGGCTTGGCATTTAAGTGGTAAGTTTCGTTTAGCATTTCCCATTGATGACTTTCTAATTCTAAATGCTTAAAAGTACCATTATTGTAAATAATGTTGAAACCGTCAGAAGTTAAACGGCATTGCATTGTATTTAAAATATTCTTAAATTCTGCTTCATTTTCTGTTGCAAACTTTAATATGGCTTTGCTAATTAAATTATTTGTAGCCGCTTTGTTGGCAATACTATATTCTACTAACTCGGTTTGTAAAGTATCGCTAAGCGATAATTCTTTTACACAATAATTTAACAGATAAAGCAAAAAGGTAGCTAAACCACTTGTAGTTTTTTCAAAATGCAGTATTGAAAATTTTAATATGGTATGAATAGATTTGATTAAAGGATCATCTTTTTTAATCTCATCAATTTTTGTTTCTGCTATTATATTGTTAAAACCCTCCTCTTCAACTGGCAAAACAAAAACTTTTAAATAATGAAGATAGCTATAAAATGAACCTTCATTTTGCTTTACTTTACTTTTGTTTTTCAATTTGATGTAGGCGTTTACTAAGTCGGTTATTTTTTGCAAATAATTGATGCTAAATGTTTTGTCATTATATTGTTTTACAAAAGCTGCTGCAATGTCTATCATTATTTCTAATTGTAAACTGGTAAGAGCTGGTTCTTTAATTAGTTTAGTTAACTTGCTTTCAAATACTTCAAAAAATAGATCGACAGATCGGTTTAAGGTTTCATTATTTTTTAAAGTGTACAAAAATATATTTTGCACATAAGCACCAGCGCTGCCTAATTTTTCAAAGTCGTCTGTTTTTTTTCCATTAAGCATCTCTTCAAACTCTGCCTTCCATAAGTTAGTAGTTGGCTTTTTTATTAAAACAGGATTCATCATATTGTTTTATAAAATTTAAGTAAATCGTTTAATATACTTTCTAAAAAAACTTCTTTTTTGGTTATATCAAATTCGTAAGGAGTTATAGATATTTTATCAACATCTATGGCTCCAGTAATATATTCTTCGCAACCGCCTTTAAAGGTACTACTATCATTTAAGTTTAGCGTTTTACCAGCAATGCCTTTGTTTTCACTAACTTTTGCTGGGTTAAAAATTGGTGAATCAAAAGCTTCAATTATGCTCGGTGTTTTTTGCTGTTGTTGTATAATATCTTTATCTCTTATCTTCATAATAATTGATTTAGGCGCAATCCAATCCGAAGGAATGCCCAACCGAAACACATCTTCTAAGTCTTCTATTTTATGGTTTGTCCACCAGCTAAAACCTCTACCATTTTTATAAATACCTTTCATAAAATCAGATAGTTTAAACTCGTAAACATCTTCATTTTCAACTCTATTACACAAAAGCTTAAACGCCACATTTGGGTCTATCAGCTTATTGTGCCACCTTAAACCATTACTTTTTATTAAACGATTAAAAGTAGTATATCTGTACAGGCAGTCGGTTTCAATTTTTAGTTTAAAGTTATTAGAAGCACTATTTTTAAAATGCGAAGACACATTAAGGAGCTCATTAAAAAGTTCTGGATTCCAACTGTAAGGGTGTTTTAGGTTTAACTTTTGCAAAACACTATTTAACTTATCCAACTCGTTGCTTAGGGCAGTTTGTTGTTGTTTGCCTATTCTGGTTCTTTCAGTATGAATGTTGTCTAAAACTTCCATAGCAGGCTTTTTATATTGAACATAGCTATTTTAATGCCAGTTTTTGCTGGAGTAATTTTATTTAGTGGAGTAGTATGTGAATAAATTTTTAAATCCGAGATCAACAATTTTTATTAAAACGCCGAAAATTATGAATTCTTTACTTTTTTTTGTTAAAAATTTCAATTAATTCTGCAAAAATAGAAATTGCAATCTCTTCCGGAGTAACTGAAGGTATGTTAATTCCTAAGGGGCCCTTAAGATTTTCGATTTTTTCTATTAGTTTAGGGTGGCTAATTGCATAGTTTTCAAATAAGTAATTTTCAATTTCTGCTTTGCGTTGCTTTGGGCCTAAAGTGCCTATATACGCTACATCTTCTGCTAAAAGTTCTTTTATAAAATGAAGATCTTGCGCATAAGAATGGGTTATTAATAAAATGGCAGTACGCTTATCAAAAATAAAATGTTTTTTAATTTGCTCTGGTTCAACACAAATAATATTCTTTTCTTCTTTTTTAATATTGTAACTTAAACCAACCACTTGAGTAGTTTTGTAACCCAATTTTAAGGCCATTGTTCTAAGCATATCACTATCAAATTCTCCACCAATAATTATTAGTTGTTTTTGTGCTAAGATGGTTATGCGCTCTGTTTTCGAAATGTTTTTTTTAGGATTATTTAAATAATTTGGCAGCTTATCGTCACCAAACATAAAATAAGTTTGCTTTAAACCATCTTCCAAATTATCAATACCTTTTTCAAAAGTACTTCGCCTTTTTTGATTTAATTTTATCTTCTCATATATTTTATTGAAATTATTTTTATCAAGTAACTCCAACAATATGTAAACAACACCTTTGCATCCTAACCGATAACTACCATCATACTCAAAAATTAAATTTTTACCGCTTTTAAACACTTTTTGTGCTTGTATTAAAATTTCTTTTTCAACACAACCTCCACTTAAATTACCAGCATAATCCAAATCGTTGCTAATAGCCATTTGCGTCCATTTTTTTCTATAGCTGGAGCCTTCTGTTTTTACAATTGTTGCAAAAATTACCTGTTTGCCCTTGCTTAGTTTTGTATTTGCAAATTCAATTATTCGGTCTAATTCGTACATTAATTAATTTTTGATAGTCTTTTGGAAGGTCAATATCGTTAAAAGCTTTAAGGTTATTTAATGAAACAAACTTTACAAATTTATTGTTTTTTTGAATTATAGCTTTACAACCTTCTGGCTTTTTGTGATTAAGAATTTCTGGTATAAATTCTTTTGAAAATATTACAGGATTTCCATTACACTCACCAATTTGTGGCACTATTATTAAGGGTTGAAATTTATAAGATAATCTAAAAGCATTAATAAGTTTATTGTAATCAGCAGTTTTTAAATAGGGCATGTCTGATAAAGCAATCATATAAGCATCAAATTTGTTTGCCAAAGCTTTTATACCCGTTTGTATAGAACTGCTTAAACCACTGAAATGTTTTTCATTATGAACAAACTGCGTATCTTTTTTATGCAAAGCCATTTTTATCTTGTTTGCTTCAAAACCAGTTACAATTACAATTTTATTAATTACACTTTTTTGCAACTGCGTAAAGGTATGGTACACTAAAGTTGAATCACCGTAAGGAAGAAGCAATTTATTTTTTTCGCCCATTCGTGTTGAACTGCCAGCAGCTACAAAAATGGCGGCAGTTGTCATAATGTCATTACTTTTTTTTATCATTTTGTTTTAGATAAGAAAATCTTACAAACGACGTTTTCATTTATCCGCTTAGCAAATAAAGATGATGTGAAGTGACATAAATATCCAAAAACCAATTCAAAACCTGGTATAGGTAAATAGTAACACATCATAAAAAAAACATAAATTATTTACTAATGTTGGCGATATTCTAAAATTTTTGATGCTAATATTGCCTAATATCTTGTAAATATCGGAAAGATATATAGGCTTGTGTTTATTTTTTCTAAATTTAGCCTCATAAACAGTAATATGAAAAAGATAATCCTTCTATTAGGTCTTGTTGTAACGCAATTAAACTTATTTGCACAAGAAATGGGCTTAGATAAACGAATTGATGAAGTATTTGGCTGGGCAACCGGCTGGTTCGTTAATTTTATATTCTACGCCATTCCAATAACTGATGATGCAGCAGTACCTTGGGTTTTGTTTCCTTTAGTTTTAGGAGCTTTATATTTTACCATTCGCTTTTCGTTTCCAGGTGTACGGCTTTTTGGCAAAGCTATTAATACCGTAAGAGGGGAATATGATGATATTGAAAAAGAAGGAAAGATAACTGTAGATGATAATATGGTATCAACCATTGATGGTGATAATCCTGATACAATTCGTGTTGAAGGTCAAGATGGGGAAGTATCGCATTTTCAAGCTTTAACTGCTGCCCTTTCAGGAACCGTAGGCTTAGGAAACATTGCAGGTGTGGCAATTGCATTGTCGTTAGGTGGCCCTGGTGCTACATTTTGGATGATTATTTGTGGATTGCTTGGAATGGCTTCAAAATTTGTAGAATGTACTTTAGGTGTAGCTTACAGAGAAATGGATGAAACCGGAAAAGTTTTTGGGGGACCGATGTACTACTTAAAAAAAGGTTTAGCCGAAAGAAACTTTGGTGGTTTGGGAAAAGTACTTGCTGTACTATTTGCCGTAATGTGTATTGGCGGAAGTTTTGGAGGAGGGAATATGTTTCAAGCTAATCAGGCATTTCAATTATTTTCTTACCAAACAGGTGTAGGAGCTGGTTACGGCTGGTTATTTGGGGTTGTAATGGCAATATTTGTAGGTATTGTAATTATTGGAGGCATTAAAAGTATTGCTAATGTTACTGATAAAATTGTTCCTTTTATGGTAGCAATATATGTTTTAGCTTCATTAATAGTATTGGGTTTAAATGTTAGTTTAATTGGTGAAGCATTTAAAACAATTTTTGAGGGAGCCTTTAATCCAACTGCAATTGCAGGCGGTATTGTTGGGGTTATTGTGCAAGGTTTTAAGCGAGCAGCATTTAGTAATGAAGCTGGTATTGGTTCTGCTTCAATTGCTCACGCAGCTGTAAAAACAAAATATGCTGCTAGTGAAGGGCTTGTTGCACTTTTAGAACCATTTATTGATACAGTTGTTGTTTGCACTATGACGGCTTTGGTTATTGTTATTAGCAACTTTGATGGCTCTGTAATGACTTACGGTATAAAGGTGGGTAATGATGCTCAAGCCGCTATAGCTACATCAGGTGCTTTCGAAGCCACCCTATCTTGGTTTCCTTGGGTGCTTATGGTAGCCGTTATTTTGTTTGCTTTTTCTACTATGATCTCTTGGTCCTACTATGGTTATCAGGCGTGGTCTTATTTGTTTGGCAGAAGCAAAAATATGGAATATCTCTATAAAGGCATATTTTGCTTTTTTGTTGTTGTGGGATCTGCTGCTAGTTTAGATAATGTTATTGGCTTTAGTGATGCCATGATTTTCGCTATGATGGTACCAAATATGATCGGCTTATTTATTCTTGGTCCAAAAGTAAAACAAGAGTTAGATAAGTTTATGGAAAAGATAAAGAAGTGAATAAAGGATGATGTATGTAATTTAAAATTATATATATGTTAATAAGGGGCGAGATTTAATCGCCCCTTTTTTTGTTTGACATATCTTATGTTTTATACTATGGGTCGTAATTCCGGAACGAGTATTATAGAAAAGGAATCGTTAGCAAAGGCAAGGGTGTGTTTTACAAAGAATAATGTTGTAAACCTATCTTTAGACAAAACATTAAATAATATTATTATGAATGATCTTTTTAAAAAACAATACTTAACTTTACAAAAAAAATTAAAACAATATGTTCGATATGTTTGGCAAAATTTCAGAAATGAAAGAAAAGATGGCCTCAGTAAAACAAAGTTTAGATACAGTTGATGTAACCAGCCAATCGCCCGATGGCAGAGTAAAAATAACTATGACCGCTAACAAAACAGTAAAAAATGTTGACATTGACCGCAAACTAGTAACAGCAGAAAACACAGAAGAATTAGAAGATTTACTAATTGTGGCCATTAACCGTACTATTGAAAAAGCAGAAACCACAGCGCAAGAAAAAATAAAAGATGCTACCGCAGGTATGTTACCCAATATACCAGGCTTAATGTAATATAATTTTTCTATTTATAAAACTTTCAATTTTAATAAGATTAGCAGCTCATCAAACATCAAAACATAAACGATCTATGTGCTGTATTAAGCCTTAAACCAATACTTATATATTGTGTTGAAAAATTAATACCCTTATCTAAATTTGTTTCATACCTAAACATATATTTACCATCTACAAATAAATTATGAAACAGTTGATAAGAGACAAGGAATTGATTATTGAAAATAGTTGTTTTATTGCCCTGCAAGGTTTCGTTTCCAAATTCTTGAGGATAGTTTAATATACTTTCAAAAATATTGCCACCATAATTAATGTCGGTTGTATTTTTGCCTTGTTGTAAGTACATAAAAGTATTTCTAATGTTGAGTTTATTTACTGGTCTGTATTTGGTAATAAAAAGTAACTCTTTAAAATTACTACCAGCAATATGGCCTAAAGCTTGGTTGTAGTGTGTGTAATTAATGTTGGTATTAAAATGAGCAAAAGTATAAGGTCTTACCAAATTATATTCCACTTCAAAATCTAAATGCGATACCTTAAAAGCATTAATATATTTGGCACCTAACTGCCAAGCATACTTATTGCCAAACCAACCTCTGCGTTCTTTAAACAGTTCGCTGGCTCTAAATTCATCAAAAACCAATTGCCCATAAACTTCAAAATGATTTAAAAAATTAACCTTGGCATCTAAACCAATTATTGAGTTATCTGGGCTGCCAACGTGCCATTCAATTGCCTTGTAAAAAATTACAGGATTTAAGTAATTTAAGTCAAAACCATTTTCACGGTCAAAAATAATACCTTCAAATAAACCAATATTTAGCCAATTAGTAGCATTATAACTTAGGTGATGCCAAACACCATATTTTCTATTTCGTAAACCAGCAGGATCTAAAATGCTGTACTGCTCAATTAGTTCTGCCCATATAGTTTGGTAGCTCAACTTCCAAAATTTAGTACTTAGTTTGCCAAATAAATATGGCGCACCTTCATTAGATAAAAACAAAGAACGATAACCATTGCCAAAAAAATGTTTGTCGTGCCCAAATTGAAATTGTACCGCTTTAAATATTGGAAAACTAATATAACCTCTATATGAAAAATAATCTAAAGCATCATTTTCACCAAAAGTAGAGTAGGGGGCTTCTCCTGGCACAGCATCTTGTCCGTTATATTTACTGAACACAAAATTTTGCACATAACGTGGTTCAATGGTTTGGTTATCGGTTAAATAAGTATAAAAGCCAATTTTGTTATGTAATAAACCTCTTATGCTAAAACCTCTTGCATTTCTATAAGTAATCAAATCATCATTAATAGAAGTACCTAATTCAAAATGAAAAACAGGGTTTATTTTCAATTGAAAGTTGTCTCCCTTCTTATAAAAAAAATCGGATTTATATTTATAAAACGTATTGAACAACGCACGCTTTGTTGGAATTTCACCTTTATCTGTCCACTCATTATTTTCAATGTATAGGTAGCGATGATCTCTTCTGTCTTGTACTGAAAAAAATAGATTTACAGTATCTAATGCCTCCACTAAACCAATAACATCTTTACGGCTAAACGGTTTTTGATTAGTAAAAATGTTGGTTTGCGCTTTATTGTTTTGTATAGTTAAGCGTTCAATAAATTTGTAACCAATTGTATTAAAAGGTAAGTTGGTTGATTGTGCTTTCGTTTTAACAGAAAACGCAGCAATGCATAAAACGTAAAAGGCAATTCTTTTCAAACTCAAATTAAATAGGTGGTAAAGATATTTAAAATTATGCGCTTACTTATGTAAACTATTCACTTAACAAAACTTAAACATTTTTATATAATGTGAAACTAAATTAGTTGTTTTGTAAAGGTATGAATGTAAGGTCGTTTATTTTTTTTTGCTTTTGTTGTATTTGCTTTAGCTCCTCTATTGCACAAGAAGATGATGCCATAGAAAATTTAATAAAAGTTGATACGTCAATTGTAAATATTAACGATAGTTTAATGCTTGAAGTAGAAGATACTACAAGTAATAAAAGGCCGGCTGTTGACAAGAAAAAAATTAAACGAACGGCTTTAGCATCAATAATATTACCTGGTTTAGGGCAAGCTTTAAACAAGCAAATTTATAAAACGCCAATTTATCCGGGAGCTATTGTTTTATCTATCTCAACGGGCCTGGCTTATCGTTCTACATTTAATAAATATACTGATAGTTTGGCCCTTGCATCTAACATAATAATTGGTGGTGATAGTATTAGAAACAGATTGCGCATAAAACAAAACAATGCACGCAGAATAAACAATGCTGCATTTGGAGCAGCTGGCTTTATGTATGCAGCCAATATTATTGATGCTTACGTTTCTGCCCAAATTAAAGAGCGTAGTAAAAACATGAGTTATTCTCCAATGCTGTCGGCTTACCGTTCGGCTGCATTGCCAGGTTTGGGGCAAGTTACCAATAAGCAATATTGGAAAGTCCCGGTTTTTTGGTTGTTACTTTCGGGTGCCGGTTTGGCGGCTGTTTATACAAATAATCAAAAACAATGTTATACCAACCTTTATTTAAACAGGGTGCGTTATAATTACGAAGATGCGGAGTTAATCGACAGATGCTTTTCTAACCCAAATTTAAATAATATTTATACAGATAATAATTTGTTAATCCAAAGAGCATTTTATAAACGATACTTTGAAATTTCTTTAATTGCAATGGGCGCAATATATGTATTAAATATTGCAGATGCTTTAGTATACAGCCATTTAAATAATTTTGATATTGATGATAGTTTAGACCTTTCTGTACAACCCGTTTTTATGCCGGCAATTGGAGGTAATAATTATTTTGGTATAAATTTAAAATTAAGTTTATGAAGGTAGCATTACTGGGCTATGGTAAAATGGGTAAAGCTATTGAGGTTTTGATTGATGAAGCTGGTAAACACCAGATAGTGCTAAAAGTAGATTCGAGCAATTTTAAAAACTTAAATATTAAAATGCTTCAAAAAGCAGATGTTGCTATTGATTTTAGCCGACCCGATACCGCACTAAATAACTTAAATTTATGTTTTGATGCTGGCCTGCCAGTAGTAGTTGGCACTACAGGTTGGTATAAAAATTTGGAAAAAGTGAAGCAGCAATGCTCTGAAAAAAGTGGTGCATTTTTATATGCTTCTAACTTTAGTGTTGGTGTTAATCTATTTTTTAAAATTAATAAGTTGGTTAATGAGCTGTTTGCAGCTTATAATAATTACGATGTTTTTATAGAAGAAATTCATCATACCAAAAAGTTAGATGCCCCAAGCGGTACGGCTATTAGCCTGGCTAATGATATATTAACTAAGCATCCAACAAAAAAAACCTGGAAAAATGAACTAAATAATGCAAAAGAGGTGTTAAGCATAATATCTTTACGTGAAGCAGATGTTAAGGGTACGCATACTGTTACCTGGAAATCTGAAAATGATTCGCTTTCAATTCAACACAAAGCATTTAACCGCAAAGGTTTTGCTAAAGGTGCTATTTTAGCAAGCGAGTGGTTAATAGGAAAAACAGGCTGTTTTACAATGAATGATGTTTTAAAAATATAATACTTTAAAAATATGGCTACGATACAGAAAGAGATAAATATAAAAAATAAAAAAGCTGAGTTTGAGTACTTTTTAACACAAAGATACGAAGCTGGTTTGGTATTAGTGGGTACAGAAATTAAAGCCATACGCGAAGGCAAAGCCAATTTGGTAGATGCTTATTGTAGATTTAAAAAGGATGAACTGTGGGTATTTAATATGCATATTGGTAAGTTTAGTAAGGGTACACATTATAATCACGATCCATTTCAAGTACGAAAAATATTGCTGCAAAAACGAGAGTTGAAAAAGTTGCATAGTAAAGTAAGGGAAAAGGGTAATACTATTATACCAACTCGTTTGTTTATATCAGAAAGAGGTTTGGCCAAATTAGAAATTGCCCTTGCCCACGGTAAACGACAGTATGATAAGCGTAAAACCATAAAAGAAAAAGACGTAAAAAGGGATATGGACAGAAACTATAAATTTGGTTAAGCAGTATTTATAATGATAAAACGTATTGTAAAATTACAATTTAAAGCTACTGAAATTGATAGCTTTGTTAAAACATTTGAAAATAATAAATCCACCATTTTAGCTTTTGAAGGTTGCCAACATTTAGAGTTATGGCAAGATGTAAAAGACAAACATACTTTTTTCACCTACAGTATTTGGAATAGCGAAGATGATTTAAATACCTATCGCCAGTCAGCATTTTTTAAAAAGGTTTGGGCAAAAACTAAAGCTGGTTTTAATGGTAAACCAGAAGCCTGGAGCATTACTCAAAAATAGAATAGTGACCCAGAAATACCACTTTATATTTTCTCATATCATTTTCACTATCCTTTTTGTATCATATTTAAGTTTTATAACGGCCACTCTGTCAGAATAAAATCCTTTATAGGCTGGCATTTGTAAATTGGAAATAATTAGTTATTCTAACTTATACCTCATTAATAAAACTAATTATTATTTTTAACTCATATTTTACCATTATGAAGTTTATTAAATATTTGTGGCTGTTTTTTTTGTTAAGTGCTTGTAGTGGACCTTCTCTTTTCAAACAAATATCTAAACCAAAAAAATCAAATTACCAATTATTTGAAGATAAAACAGTAACGGAAATTATAGCCCCATATAAGTTAAGTTTAGATAATAAAATGAGCCTTGTGATTGGAACAGCAGATAGCATTTTATACAAAGCAAGACCAGAATCACCATTAACCAACTTTTTAGCCGACGCAATTTTAAAGGTGGCTAAAAAAGAGCTAGAGGTAGATATTTGTATATTAAATTATGGAGGCATAAGATTACCCAATATTGGCAAAGGCGATATTACAACAGGACAAATTTATGAATTGCTTCCTTTCGATAATTATCTTTCTGTTTTAAGTTTTAATAAAACTGAGTTAGAGGGTTTTGCAAATCATATTGCAAAAAAAGGAGGATGGCCAATATCAGAACAACTTAACTTTGTTATAGATACCACTAAAAGAATTGCTAAAAATATTACTTTTAACAAAACGGCTTTAAATGATACAAGCATGTACCAAATTGTATTACCCGATTATATTGCAAATGGTGGAGATGATTGTACCATGCTGGCAAATTTACCCAGAACCGATTTATCCATTTTATTAAGAGATGCCATGATTGATTATTTTTTAGATAATAAGCAAACCGTTAAACCCGTTTTAGACCAACGTACAAAATATGAATAGAAGATCATTTATTTATAATACTACAACAGCCCTTACAGCTTCTAATTTTTTGTTTGTAAACGATGCCTTTGCAAAGCAAAATTATGAACAAATTACCATACTGCATACTAATGATGTGCATAGTAGAATTGAAGCATTTCCAGAAGGTAGCAAATATGCAGGAATGGGTGGTTTTGCCAAGCGGGCAACCTTAATAAAAAAGATAAGAGCAACAGAACCAAACGTGTTGTTGTTAGATGCTGGTGATTTAATACAAGGTACACCTTACTTCAATTTATTTAATGGCACATTAGAAATAAAACTAATGAATGAATTAGGGTATGATGTCACTACCATTGGCAATCACGATTTTGATGCAGGTATGAATGGCCTAGAAAAACTAATAGATGAAGCAAACTTTAAATTTGTTAGCAGCAACTATAATTTTGAAAATACAAATATTAAAAACAAAACATACAAATATCAAATAATAAATAAAGGCGATGTAAAGATTGGAATTTATGGCTTAGGTATTGGTTTAAAAGGTTTGGTGCCAGAAAAAAAATCAGAAAATACAAAATATGAAAATCCTTATGAAACAGCAATTTATACTGAAAATTACTTAAAAGATAAGGAAGCTTGTGACTTGATAATTTGCCTGTCGCATCTTGGTTTTAAATATAATAATAACAATAATACACCTTCGGATGTGCTTTTAGCCGCAAAAACAAAACATACAAATTTAATTATAGGAGGACATACACATACCTTATTAACACAGCCTAAAATACTTACAAATAGTGTAGGTAATAATGTAATAATTAGCCAGGTTGGTTGGGGTGGTACACACGTCGGATTAGTAAAATATTATTTTAACAAAAAAACGAAAAATTTAAAAGTTCAGCCACATATTGTAATTTCGGTTTAAAAGTCAATAGCAATATCATTTTTTTTATTACTTTTTTTTCAACATTTTTGTAAAACTATTGAGACATCTTTATCGATATTTCTTAGTCGCAATATTTCAAATAACCTGTTAAATTTTCTATATGCAAAAATCTCCCGAGGAGGTCTGGAATGATTGTTTAAAAATTTTTAAAGACAATGTTAATCTTCAAAGTTATAAAACTTGGTTTGAACCAATTAAACCAATTAAGATTGAAAATAAAAATTTGACAATTCAAGTTCCAAGCCAGTTTTTTTACGAATGGTTAGAAGAGCATTTTGTTACGCTGCTTCGTAAAACCATTAAAAGAGAAATGGGAGAAGATGCAGGTTTAGAATATCAAATTGTGGTTGATACGGGTAATGGCAGCAATCCTCAAACTATTAATTACCCGGGCAACCGTTCTTCAGGTACTTATATAAATGAAGTAAATATGCCATTGAAGTTAGGTACTTCCATAAAAAATCCTTTTGTAATACCTGGCATTAAGAAAGTACATATTGATCCGCAATTAAACCCTTCTTACAACTTTGAATCTTTTGTTGAAGGTGAGTGTAACCGATTGGCCCGATCTGCCGGCTATGCCGTTGCAGATAACCCTGGAGGTACAGCATTTAACCCATTGGTATTATATGGTGGCGTTGGTTTAGGCAAAACACATTTAGCACAAGCTATTGGCAATATGATAAAAGTACGCTTTAGCAGTAAAACAGTTTTGTATGTTGCCAGCGAAAAATTTGCCAGTCAATTTTACGAAGCTGTACAAAAAAACTCAGTAAACGACTTTATACACTTTTATCAATTAATTGATGTATTAATTTTAGATGACATACAATTTTTTGCAAAAAAAGAGAAAACACAAGACATATTATTCAGTATTTTCAATCATTTGCATCAATGCAAAAAACAATTAATTTTAACTTCTGACAGAGCACCAAAAGATTTAGAAGGAATTGAAGACCGTTTACTTTCCAGATTTAAATGGGGATTGGCAGCCGATTTACAAGTTCCTGATTTTGAAACCCGGGTAGCCATTTTAGAAAAGAAAATGTATAGCGATGGCATTGAATTTCCGAAAGAAGTAGTGGAGTTTATCGCTTACAATATTAAAAGCAACGTACGCGAATTAGAAGGTGCTTTAATTAGTTTAATTGCTCAATCATCATTAAACAAAAAAGAAGTTGATATTGATTTGGCAAAGAAAATTGTAAAGAACTTTGTTAAAAACATATCTAAAGAAATATCAATAGACTTTATACAAAACACGGTTTGCGAATACTTTGATGTGCCTGTTGACATATTGAAAGAGAAAACCCGTAAGCGTGCTATTGTTCAGGCGCGTCAATTAAGCATGTATTTATCAAAATCGTTAACCAAAAATTCTTTAAAAGTAATTGGTAAGCACTTTGGTGGTAGAGATCATAGTACAGTAATACATTCTTGCCAAGCTATACAAAACCTTATGGATACTGATAGCGTTTTTAAAGAACAAGTTAGCGATATAAAGAAGAAGATACAGTTGAGTATTTAGAAAAACATATAGTAAGCAAGAACATATTTTTTTAAAAGCTGCAAATGGCAAAAAAGAATCCCGCGCACTTTGAGGCATAGCTTTGCTACACATTAATGCAAAAGCTATTAGGCCACAAAAGCAGTAAAACAACAGAAATTTACATACACGTATTAAATATTAATAATAAAACTGTGCAAAGTCTATTAGACGGTTTATATTTGAATATTAAAATGAACAACAACAAGCAAAACAATGGAGTGATAAACTAACCAATTATGTTCAACTGAAATATAAACACCAATAAGTAATCGGTACTATTTTAGTGTTTTTTTTGTTAATTGGTGTTTATATTCCTTTGTGTTATACCCAAGCTGAAGAATAGAATCAACAAATTATAGGAATATACATGACATGAAAGAAAGTTTAGAATATTTACCCGATGGATTACCAGAGCCAATTGATGATGGAAGTTGCAATCATTTGTTGGGTTTAGCAATTCCAAACCTAAAGTTAAAATCAACTAATGGGAACCACATTTCATTGCAGGATATTAAAAATAGGTTAGTCATATATTTATATCCAATGACTGGGCCTTCAGAAATTCCTTTACCTAAAGGTTGGAATGAAATCCTAGGGGCGAGAGGCTGTACTCCACAAGCTTGCTCTTTTAGAAACCACTATGAGGAATTGAAAGAATTAAAAGTTAACGTTTATGGAATGAGCACGCAAAATTCGAAGTTTCAATTAAAAGAGAAAGTACGCATTCATCTTCCCTTTGAATTGCTGAGTGATGAAAATATTGAATTCGCAAAATCTTTAAAGCTACCATTACATTATGTTGATGATTTAGTTCTGTATAAAAGAGTTACGTTAATATTTGAAAATGGAAAAATTGTCAAATATTTTTATCCAGTATTTCCACCTGACAAAAATGTTGATGAAGTTATTAACTGGCTAAAATCTAACGAGCCAGTAAGCTAAAAATTAGATATAGCATGAAAAAAATTGGACTTGTAGGAGGAATTAGTTGGACTTCAACTTTAGATTATTACAAATTTTTAAATCAAGGAATTAATTCAAAATTGGGTGGTTTAAATTCGGCAGAATGTGTTATATATTCATTAAATTTTTCAGACATTCAAAACAAAGGTTGGACAAATTCTTTTGAACTTATTTTTGAAGCTTGCAAAAGCTTAGTTTCAAGCAATGTAGAAGCCATAGTTTTGTGTGCAAACACAGCACATTTATTTGCAGACGAAATTCAGAACAAGATTGACATTCCAATTATTCATATTGCATCTGCTACTGCAAAAGAAATAAATAATAAAAAATTAAAAAAAGTTGGATTATTGGGAACTAAATTCACAATAGAAATGGGGTTTTACATCGATAAACTGAAAGAATACGGCATAGAAGCAATTATCCCAAACGATAAAAAGGATATTGAAATAATACAAAATATTGTCAAAAATGAACTTGGCAAAGGAATTGTAACTATAGAATCAAAGGGGAAATTTATTAAATATGCTAATGAATTGGTCGAAAGAGGTGCTGAAGGAATTGTTTTAGGTTGCACAGAAATACCTATGCTAATTGAACAAAAGGATTTTAATTTTCCTGTCTTTGATACAACTAAAATTCACGTAGAAAGTATCATAAATTTCGCATTGGAAAGTGAAAAGCCAGTTGCCAACACGAGGCTATAAGTAATACGGGGTTTAGTGCTAAACTAAAGGTTTAGTTATTTTTACTAACTTTGTTTTTAAACCGAAAGTAAGTGCGTTTTTTTTACCCGTACTACTCATAGCCTAACCGTTGCCTGCAAGCAGAAAAAACCACCGCAAGGTCAAGCACATTTATTTTTTGCCAACGCTAAAAGCCGACGCACAAAAAAAAAAGAGCTTGCCCTTTCCCACCACCACCCAACCGAAATGAAAATCAAATTTAGTATGTCTGAATCTCAAAATGTTTATTACATTTGTCAATCAATGACAAGTCTAAATATTCAAGTCAAATGAAACAATATTTTGGAGAGTACATAAGAAATTTAAGAACTGAAAAAGGTTTTACATTAACTCAATTGGGAGCGAAACTTGATTTAGATTCTGCAAATCTTAGCAAAATCGAAAATGGAAAAAGAGATTTTGATGAAAAAAGACTTGAGTTGTTAGCCTCAGTTTTTGAACTTGATATTGAAAAATTAAAAACTGAGTTCTTTAGTGAACTCTTCGCTAAAAAAATATACCAAACCAATTGCTCTACTGAGGTTTTCAATGTTGCGGAAGAAAAAGTAAAATATTATAGAGAACATAACGTAGAACAAGGAAAACTTAAATTATAAATGTCTCAAAGGAAACAACAATTAACCGAATTGGTAGAAAGATACCAAGTCTTCAAAAGAGAAGGGCGTTTAGATTTAAGTTCTGAGGAAACGATTAGAACTTGGATAAATGAATTGCTTGCAATTTTTGATTGGAACGTTATGGACACGTCCCAAATACTGCAAGAAAAAGTGTTGTCACGAGAAGAAAAGGAAAGGTTACAAGAAATTGATTCAACCTCTACTCGACCAGATTACACTTTTAAAATAGGTAATCAAAAACTTACTTTTCTTGATGCTAAAGCGGTTTCGGTAAGCATTGAAACAAGTACTTCTTCTGCCTTTCAAATTAAGTCTTATGGCTGGTCAATTTTAGCTCCTTGTTCATTTTTAACCAACTTTGAGGAATTTGCAATATATGATTGTACTTATATTCCAAATCAATCACAATCAGCAAATCTTGGCAGAACTTATTTTAAAATAGATGATTACATTGGCAATTTTGATGTTTTAGAGAAACATCTTCTAAAATCTAATATCTTAAATGGCACACTAGAAAAGCTTTACTCGGACACGCTAAAAAACGTAGGAAGCGTTCAAAAATTATCTCCAGATTTAGTTTTTGCTGAGCAACTTTCTAATTTCAGGTTATCTCTTGCTAAAAATATTGTAGAAAACAATAATGCACTAATTAACAATAACACAGAGTTACTAGCTTATCTAACTCAGGTAATAATAAATAGAATAATTTTCATTCGAATATGCGAAGCACGCAGGATTGAACGTGAAGGTTTATTACTAACATTTAAAGAAAATGGCTTTTGGTCAGAATTTAAAAACTCATCCTACAACGATTTTTATGAACATTATGACGGACCTCTTTTCGATAGAATTAATACAATCCAAGAACTAGAAATTGACAATGATGTCATTATGGAATTGATAGATTTACTCTATTATCCCTCTCCGTATAGATTTGAGGTAATTCCAACAAAATTATTGAGTGATATTTATGAAATTTTCTTGTCTAAAAAACTAATCATTGAAGATGGAGAAGTATCCGAAAAACTAAAACTAGAATACATCAAAACAAATGGTGCAATTAGTACGCCTCAATATTTAGTTCAAGATTTACTTAAAAGAACCATTATAAAAGAAGATTTAATTGAAAGAGGTCTTGAAAGCGTTTCTGATACAAAAATCTTAGACTTTGCTTGTGGTAGCGGAATTTTTCTAATTGAAACTTTTGATTATTTACAAGATGTATTCATCAATTTCTATAAAGAAAACCCATCTCAGGAATTTAGTCATTTCTTTTTCCAAAATTCAGATTTAACCACATTAACGATTGCTGGAAAAAGACACCTAATCTCAAAATGTATTTTTGGTGTTGACATTGACCCAGAAGCGGTTGAAGTTGCTAGAATGTCGTTATCTCTCAAGGTTGTAGATAGTTCTGAGTTCTATGAAAATTATCAAGAAATTGGAATTTTTGGTAATCAAATTTTAAACAATGTTGGTAACAACATCAAATGTGGAAATACGCTCGTTTCAACAGATGTAACCACGAAATATCCACAAATAAATTCTGACCAAGAACAGCTTTTTAGAACAAATGCTTTTGACTACAATAGCTTAAACGGGTTTTCTGAAATATTCAGTAGTAAAGGTGGTTTTGATTACATAGTTGGTAATCCTCCTTATGTTGAAGTCAAAAATTATAATCTAGAATATCCTTTTATGCACAAGTACATAAAGGAAAACTATACTACCACAAAAAAAGACAAAATAGACTTCTCTGTTGCATTCATTGAAAAAGGTGTTTCAATTCTTAATGAAAAAGGTAAGATTGGTTTGATTATTCAAAAGAGGTTTTTTAAAACCAATTACGGCTATGATGTTAGAGAATTTATCGGCTCAAACAATTTTTTATCTCAAGTTATAAATTTCAATTCAACAAAAATTTTTAAAGGTAGAATAACTTATGTTGCCTTAATGATTTTAGATAAAAGTAAGCCAGATGTAATAAATTGCTACAACGCTTCATCTGAGGTTTCTGAGTTGCCTTTTGAGTTAAATTCTATTCCTGTTGTGGAGAAAGAAAATCAAAACTTTACTCAAATTCAATCTATTGATTTGAGTTCAGATTTATGGCAAATTGAAGACGCAGAAGTTTTAGATATCAATATTGATTTACTGAAAAAACATAATAGGTTTGGAGATTTTGCAAAAGTGAGAGGTGGAATTCAAGCTTTATGGAATAGAGCGTATCATATAAATGTTAACTCTCTCAACGCTAATGGAACTTTATCTGGTAATACACATTTAGAAGAAAATATCACATTAGAAATTGATGCGTGTCGACCACTAATAACCAACGAAGGATTTTATCCATTCCGTGATGATACGACTCATACCTATGTGATTTTCCCATATGATATCATTGATGGAGAAAAAATTCAAATTCCATTTGACGAATATGAAAATCGTTATCCTTTGGTTGGTGCATATTTAAAAAGACAAGAAACATTAATAAAAGATAAAGTACAAACTAAACCTGATGATAATTGGCATCTCTACACAAGAGAAAATAGTCACGAAAGAACCTTTGACAAGGTTCTTTTACCAATGACATCCAATGACACTTATGCAACCATCACAAAAAATCCACTTAATTATTGTGATAACGCCAATATGTATTTTATTGACCTTCCAGATAAATCAGATATAAATTTATTTGCTGTTGCCGGAATAATTAATTCTACAATCTTCTCTGTTTTAGCTAGACCTGTTGCCAATTCTCAATCTGGCGGTTATTTTAAATTCAATAAACAATTTATCGAACCGTTACCTTTTCCAAAGGAAAATTTCAATTCGAATATCGAATTAGTAACTGAGATTTCAGTTTTAGCACAAACTATTCAGCAAACACAAGAGCAATACAAGCACTCTTCTCCACGACAAAAAACAGTTTTAAAAACAACTTTAAGTGAATGTTGGACAAATCTTGACAGCAAAGTTTATCAACTTTATGATTTAACTGTTGACCAAATTTCCTTTTTCAATGAAAGAGGAAGAAATATTAACCGCCTAGAAATACTTAATAGATTATGATTAGTAAAGACATATCTAACTTTCTAAATGAACTTTCTGATGATTTATTAATTGTCAATAAGCTTATTGTTGGTGCCTATCTTCAATTCAACAAAATTGCAGTAGAGAATAATAAATTAATCCTTTCTTGCATTGAAGGTAATGATGTAAAAACCATTAGTAAATTTATCAAATTAATAGAAATTAAAAACGGTAAGTTCGATTTTGAAGATGTTATTCACTTATTCGAAACGAGTATTCCTTCAAAAGATATTTCAGTAAATGGAGCTGTTTACACACCAAATTATATAAAAGACTACATAGTTAAAGAGACGCTTTGCAAAATAAAAGATTCAAATTTACCAACTATTAAAGTGTCCGATATTGCTTGCGGAACTGGAGCTTTTTTATATACAATAGCCCAAGAAATAAAGCAAAAAACAAACAGGAGTTATTTTGATATTTATAAACATAATATTTACGGTCTTGACATCTCCGATTATACAATTACAAGAGCAAAAATTTTACTTTCCCTTTTAGCAATCACAAACGGAGAAGATGAAAAGGAATTTGAATTTAATTTGTTAGTCGGTAATGCCTTAAATTTTGATTGGAATAATCAAATAAATCAATTTAAAGGTTTCGATATAGTTATTGGCAATCCTCCTTATGTAAGAGCTAAAAATTTAAGCGAAGAAACTAAATCACTTTTATCAAATTGGGAAGTTACAAAAACTGGTAATCCTGATTTATATATTCCGTTTTTTGAAATAGGTCTTAAATATCTAAAAACAAGTGGAATACTAGGCTATATAACTGTCAACACTTTCAAGAGAAGTGTTAATGCTAGAAATCTTAGAGAGTACTTTAAAACCAATCTATTTGATTTAAAAATTCTGGATTTTGGTAGTTCGCAAATTTTTGCAAACAAGTCAACTTATACCTGTATTGTATTTATCGAAAAGGAAAAATCTAATGAAGTTAAATATCAGAAAATAACAGCTAAGGATTTTCTGAATAAAAAAATAGCCAATTTTACGCGTATCAATTACAAGCTATTAAACACAAAAAAAGGTTGGATTTTAAATAAACCTGACGTATTAGAAAACATTAATAAAATTGAAAGTGTTGGGATTCCATTAGGCGATAAATTTCCAATAAGAAATGGCTTAGCAACTTTAAGCAATGACGTTTTCATATTTAAGCCAGTCAATGAAGATGAAAATTATTTCTATCATCAGAATGGAAAACTACATAAAATAGAAAAAGGAATTTGTAGAGATGTAATAAAACCAAACAGGCTTAAAATTGAATCCGAAATTCCGACATTAAAAGAACAAATAATTTTTCCATACTATCAAGAAAATGCTCAAGCCAATCTTTTTGACTATAAATCAAATAAGAAAATTGCATTTGAGGAGGATTACTTTAAGACAAATTTTCCTAACGCATATAAATACTTAGAAGGGAACAAGGTTCAACTATTAAACAGAGATAAAGGGAAAAACGCAAAATATAAATGGTTTGAATTTGGAAGAACCCAAGCATTGAATGATTTGGGCAAAAAGTTACTATTTCCTTATATGGCAGGACAGCCTTATTTTGTTTATACCGACCAAGATGACTTATTGCTTTATGCAGGATACGCTGTTTACTTTGATTCCGAAAGGGAATTGAAAGTCCTAAAAAGGATTTTGGAATCTAAACTGTTTTGGTACTATATTAAAAAAACGAGCAAACCATATTCAGGTAATTATTTTGCTTTAGCTAAAAATTACGTCAAGGATTTTGGAATTTGCAATTTGAATGAAAATGAAAAGAATTATTTACTAGAAACCGAATCAATAGAAGAGAGAAATGATTTCTTGTTTAAAAAATATAATATTAACCCGAAAGCAATAGCGGATTAGCCAACGCAAGGTTCAAGCACATTTATTTTTTTGCCAACGCTAAAGCCAAAGCACGAAAAAATAAAAGAGCTTAAACCGCCAACGCTAGCAAGTTTATGGAAAAAAGCCAGCAGGTAACAATGTATAAAAAAAATAGGGCGATTAATGCTAAATCAAAGTCTTGTGATTGTTTGCAAAGTCCGCCATATTTTTAATCTATATTTTAGAAAAAGTTAAAAATAAAATGAAAAATATGGCTAAGTTCAAAACTGAAAGTAAGTGCTTTTTAACCGCCCTACTTTTCATATACTAACCGTTATCGGCAAGTAAAACAAATAAAATATGAAAAATCTCCAAGCAATATTGTACTTAGTATCTATTCTTGTACTGATTTCATCATGCAAATATGATCCTAAACAAAATCATTTAAAATCAACAAATGATGCGTTACAAAAAGAAATTGACTCCCTTAATCTAAAGCTTAGCAATATTAGTGAAGAGACCATTATACCAGGATTCTCGGCAACTATCGTACAAGGAGATGAAATAATATTCCCAAGGTTTTGGATATTCTGATGTAGCTAATAAACATAAATTCTCACCTCAAACCATTCACGTCATTGCTTCAATTTCAAAGACTTTTGCTGGCGTCGCAATAATGAAACTTGTGGAGGATGGACTATTAGAACTCGATGATCCAATTAATGACTATCTACCATTCGAAATTGAAAGCCCGCATTATCCTGAGGTAGATATAACAATAAGACATCTTGTTACGCATACTTCTTCACTCAATGATGATTTTGATGATGGAGAAAAGAGACCAAGTGAGCTCGTTGAACAATCTATATATAGTAAAGACGAAATGCCCGTCGAATTGGCAGAAGACATCTATTATTATGATGGTGTTGCTTTACCATTAGAAAAATATGAGAAAGAAATTTTTACACCTAATGGCAAATGGTATGATAAAAATAACTTCTCAAATTTCAAACCTGGCGAGCAATATGAATATTCTAATGAAGGATCTAATCTTGCAGGTCTAATTATAGAAAGAGTATCAGGTGAAACATTTTCTGAATTTACTCGGAAATTTATTTTCCAGCCACTTAATATGACTAATTCTTATTGGGAATATAAAGACTTGGACAGATCTGTTTCAAAATTATATAAGATTTATGAAAAAGAAGGCGATTCCAAAGTATATGAGTTTCCCAGGGTAAATGAAGGAGGACAGCCATGTGGAGATTTGAAATCTAATGGAGATGACTTAGCTAAATATGTAATTGAAATGAAGAATGGACTAAATGGCAAAGGTAAAATCTTAAATGCAAAATCCTACCAGACTTTACTCAATTCGCAATTAGGTAAAAGCATACCACGTGATCGAGATGAGAGTGCATTGAACGATGAATACGATATCGGTGTATTTTGGGCAATCTCAAAACCTGGATATAGGCTTCATAAAGGTGGAAGTATCGGTGTATTTTCAATTCTGTATTTCAATCCAATGAATGATATTGGAGTAATCTCATATTGCAATTTAGCTCACCCTGATTTTGGAAAAATTGTAAACACGATTAAAAACTTTGAAGAAAACATAAAGGAAGCACCAGCCGATAATAATTAAGGAGTAAAAATGGTCGTTTACGACCTAAACTTTTATTCCTTAGTTGCACAGAACCGGATTTTTTTCGGAGCAGTTTACTTTTTACAAATATTTGATTTACTGTAAGTTATGCTATGGGTTTTTAATAAGTGATCTGCTTTTGTATTAAAAGATAGTTAAACATAATGCTAGTTCAATATTAGTTATCTCTGTTTTTACTTTTGTAATTTTTACTGTTTTATACTTAACTGTATGCATTAATTTTCTGTTACCACTTTTTGTAGTTTCTTTTTTGTTTTGATGATATGTTGCTTTAGTTATTTTCCTTTCATAATTTTTTGTTGATATAGTTTTGGTTTTTGCCATTCACCTGGTATTTTTTCTTTTTCTTGTAACTGGCCAATTTTGCATTGTTGGCATTTAGTTACCGCTACCTTATATTTTTGTTTTAACAAGGTTTTGTAATCTTGCTTTTTGTAAATTTTAAATTCGGAGTTTTTTGTTTTTAGCTGTTTTCTATTTTTTGGTATTGCCAGTTTTTCTTTTTGATGTATTAACCCGGTGGCTTTATATTTGGAATGTTTGCAGATACGGATAAAGTTAGAAGCCTAGCCCCGATTGTAGTGGTTATGCTGCTTGAAGCGTTTGCCTTTGTGCGTTGGCGCAGCATTTGAACGGAAAGCGGGGAGCCCGTTTTTAAATTGTTTTACCGTTTCGCTTCTAAAAAAAATATAATTATTTAGGTGCCAAGTTAATATCAAACCTTTTTTTAAAATTTGGCTCATTACCACATATCTATTTTTGCCATATTTGCTGTTGCGTATGTGTACTTGTAAGCGATCAAAGTTAAAGCGAAAATTATAAATGCAATGTTTAAAATAGCGCTGACTCGGTGTTGCACTTTCTTTTAAATAAAGTAGATAATTTTGTACTTGCTCAAAATCTAAATTGGTAGGATCGCAAACCAAAATAAATGGCCATTTTTGCCAATGGTTGAGCGTAGTTTTTTAAAGTGCTTTCACTTATACCGTTGAGTTTTACTTTTTGGTAAAGCTGTTGGTACAAAGTTTTAAATGCTGGTAATGCTACAATTGCAGATTCTAAATAGGTTCTTTTTTTTGATTCATTTTAAATATTTTTTTGAAAATTGAAAAACAGCATAAATTAATAATATTTAAATTAAAAAGTTAACTTACTAAGTTTGTTAAAGCTACCTGTAGGTTTAGTGCAACAATATGTATAAATAATTTGCTCTTTAGTTCTTCGCTTTTAAGGTTCTTGGTAAATTAAAATGTGGATTTCCTGCAAAATGACGATGGAATATCTATACTGAAAGAAGCCGAAGCAGGTGGACAGTTTCCATGCTTTGCGTTTGCAGTTGTGCTTCGAGACCAACTAAATGCGTCAGGCTTTAAGGCAAGAACGGTATATTTAAAAACGAAAAATGCTAAAAATAGTAAATACCCTCCTGGCCATGTTGCAACGGAAGTATACCTCAATGATTTACAAAAGTGGATATTTATTGACGGACAATTTAATGTGATGCCAGTATTTGATGAAACACCATTAAATGCAGTAGAATTTCAGAAAGCAATTACAAATCAAGAGAATAAGCTAAAGTTGTTAAGTTTAAATGAAATTGTAAAAGAATAAGAATATTATAGTTTTGTCTATCCATATTTATTTTATTTAGACACAACACTTGATAATAGATATAATATAGATAATAAACTTATCATAAACGGAAAATCCTCAATAATGCTTGTCCCTCTTCGAGCTAAGAATTTGACAAGGATAAACTTTTGGGATATGGAAATAGATAATTGTATTTATACAAGTTCAATTTTAGATTTTTATGCTGAACCCACTCTGAATTAATGATAATGTGGAAACAGCACGCAACATTAGATAAGAAGTAATAGCTCCTTCGTACTACTACTCTTATTTAAAGAAAGATTACCAAACATTAGAAGAAGAAATGAATAGAAAATAAAAACGCCACATAATAATTAAGGCTTCGTTAGGTCGGAACGACCAACAATGAAGCCAATGTTGCATGAATTCTGGAAATGGGTTTTATTAAGTTTTACACAAAAGGAAATAAAGTGCAAATCATTTCGCAGTAAGGCTTAAACAAAAAGATCATACAAAAGCTATCCTAACCTACTTCGTTTCAACATCCAATAAATCAACGATACAAAAACTACCCAATACAAACCAGCCGCCAACAGACTAGCTTCGGTAACGGCTGCTATTTCATCAGGTTTAAAATAAGCCACCATTGGGTTAGGAATTAAGTTGCTAATTAGATTCATTGGCAAAAAACCGGCTACTTGTTCTGGCAATTTAAAAGCCAATAAATTTTCAATTACTAATGTATATAAAAACAACAAGCCAATAGTTAAGCCTGCCTTTTTAAGCCAACTGCTTAATAAATAGGCAAAGTTGAGATAAACAATTAAGCTAAAAAAGTATTTCAATAAATAAGTAGAACCGTTAAATATAGAAACTTCATTTGGGTTTTTTCCTAAAATAAAAATTAATAAAGCAATGAGCAAGGTGGCAACTAAACTTAGCAAAGTAATCACCAATTGTTTGGAAGCTAATATTTCTAACTTGCTCATACCATCAATAATATTTTGTTTTATGGTTCGGTAAGTATATTCGTTGGTAACCAAAACTACTACAATAATGGCGAAAAATAATTTAAACCAACCAGCGAGGTAAGCTATATTTTGCCAGATGTCAGGGTAATTAAAAACAGAGAAACCATCTAACGCAGCTTGTGCTACATCTACACCACCAATATTAATATTAATGCTTTGTAATATTTGTTTAAAGCCAAAAGCTATAGGGGCGAGTAGTAAAAAATGCAATCCAAAAATTATCAAAACGGTGCGGTTGTTGAGTAACTTTATTAATTCTATTTTTAATAATCGAAACATGTTAAAGTATTTAATTAGTAATTTCTAAAAATTGCATTTCTAAACTTTTCTTTTTGCTTTCTAAATGCGATAATACAATGCCGTTTTCAAACAAAAACTGGTTTACGCGGTAGGCGGGTATTTCATTTTCAAGGGTAACTCTTACCGTATTAGCCAATTGTTCTACATTTTTAATACCACTAAAAGTTTTTACGGTTAAGTATAATTTGTTTAGATCATCCGACTTTAATTCTAAAATATTGTCATCGCTTAAAATTTCATCTACCTTACCTTGGGTTAGCAATTTTCCTTTTTTTATAATAGCTACGTTGGTACAAACTTTTTCAATTTCATCTAACAAATGACTGGCAATTATTACGGTAGTTCCTCTTTGGGCTACCTCAATAATTAATTGTCTAATTTCAGAAATACCTTGCGGATCTAAACCATTAGTAGGTTCATCTAAAAGCAATACTTCTGGTTCGCCTAACAAGGCTGCTGCTATTGAAAGCCTTTGTTTCATACCCAAACTAAAAGTAGCAAATTTATCATTTCGTCTTTCTAAAAGACCAACTATATTTAAAACGCGGTCAACATTACTTTTATCAACCTCTTTAATAGCGGCCACAATTTTTAAATTTTTTTCTGCCGACAAGTAAGGATAAAAGTTTGGGGTTTCTAAAATACTTCCTATCTTTTTTCTGCTAATGTGGTTGGGTTCGCTTTCATCAAACCAATGAAAAGTGCCTTTGTTTTCTCTCAACACATCTAATACAATTGCCAGCGTGGTGGTTTTGCCGCTGCCGTTGGGCCCTAAAATTCCATAAACTGTTCCTTTGGGAATATCTAAAGTAAAATCATCTAATGCAGTCAGTCTGCCATATTTTTTGGTGAGGTTGTTTGTTTGTAAAACCATAATGTGTTTTTGATTTGTTGTAAAGATAAAATTTTTAGTGGTTTTAGTTTTGATGAGTTTACAAAGTAGCTCAATTGTTGGTTATGATTATTCTACAAGGTATAAAAAATTATAAACGTATAAGAAACTTTTCTTTTACAAATATTGTTTGAATAGTAAAATTATCTTATGAAAGATAAAGTAATTATTTACGATGACAATTGCCCTATGTGTTGTGCTTACACCAACATATTTATTAAAACAGGTTTGTTAAAAAAAGACGGGCGAATTCCATTTTCTGAAATTGATAAAAGTGACTATGCTAACCAGTTAGACCTATATCGTTCCCGGCACGAAATTCCTTTGGTAGATGTAAACCAAGAAGCCACGCTTTATGGTTTAGAAAGTATGCTCGTTATATTAGAACAAAAAATTCCGTTTTGGGTTAAAGTTGCTCGCTTTAAACCTTTTTACTTTTGTTTACAACAATTGTATAAACTTGTTTCTTATAATAGAACCATAATTGCAGCGCAAATTCCAAATGCTATTGGCTTCGATTGTTCTCCAGATTTTAATTGGTTTTATCGTTTTATGTATCTAACAATGGCTTTTGGTTTTTCGGGCTTTATTTTTTCTCACTTACCTATTAATATATCTGTAGAAACAATTTTACTTATGTTAGCTTTTTTCATTGCCTCCATTTTTACTTTTCGTAAAAACTTATGGAATTGGTTAGGTCATTTTTCAACAGCCTTGTTAATGGGAGCCATATACTTTAGTTTTTCTCTTTTAATTCCTAATAATATGTTTTTTATAATCTTATTCGGAGGCTTTGCTTTAATTTCCTATCAGCTAATTCATCGCATTAGATTGTTAGCATATTAATTTTTTGTTGGCTTCATTTGTTAACTCACACTCTTTGCTGCAAATATCAGTCTTCAAATAATTTTATTTTATTTGTTTTGGATCACTTACTTTAAATGTTTTACGATGAAAAATAGTTTGGCTATACATAACAACTGCGTGCCGATGTTCAATTGTTGGATAGCCTTTATTTTGTTGCCAGTTATATTGTGGAAATTTTTTATGTATTTTTTTCATATAAGCATCACGGTAAGTTTTTGCCAAAATGGAAGCAGCAGCAATAGAAGCGAATTTAGCATCACCTTTAACAATGCATTGATGGGGAATGTTTTTGTAAACCTTAAAACGGTTACCATCAATTAGCAACAACTCAGGTTTTTTTTGAAGCTTGTTAATAGCTTTATGCATTGCCAAAAAGGAAGCTTGTAATATGTTAATTTTATCAATTTGTTTCGGACTCACTTTTTGCACAGCATAAGCCAAAGCTTTTTCTTCAATAATAGTTTTAAGGGCTAATCTTTGCGCTTCACTCAGTTTTTTAGAATCGTTTAATAAGTCATTTTTAAAATTTTTTGGTAAGATGACAGCAGCAGCAAAAACCGGTCCTGCCAAACAACCCCTTCCGGCTTCGTCGCAACCTGCTTCAATTAGTTTTTGTTGAAAGTACATTTTCATCTTAACAATAGTACTAATTTGTTTTAACTAATAAAAAATTAGGTATACATTTTTTACTACAAAAGCTAAATTAAGTAATACGGCCAGGTCAATCGGGTTATAATTTAGGCAATCCACATTTTGGATGTTGATATTAAAATCAGTATTTTTTCATTAAATAGAAAATATTTAATGGCTTTGATTCTAAAACAATGGAATCAACAACTGATTA
>Ga0209828_1000697_pt1 | contig 31938 bp, 15 predicted proteins | sample MaitaG_FD_187429 | JGI IMG/M metagenome (GOLD analysis project Ga0209828, IMG submission 187429) | Marine algal microbial communities from Maine, USA - Maine_Asex2 metaG (SPAdes) (version 2) | ecosystem: Host-associated > Algae > Red algae > Unclassified | place: Maine, USA | collected 2015-01-05
TTAGCAGTCAACCAGAGTGTCATCCATCATCTTTGAGCTACGAATGGTCAACAGGGTCAACGACGTCTACTATTAGTGTGACACAAACAGGCACATATTCTGTAACAATAACAGATTGTTCAGGATGTATTGCAACGGACGATATTGTAGTCACATTTGGGGCTGACAGCGGAACACTCACACTTGATGGAGATAATCCAACAGTTGTGTGTGGAGAAGATATGGCGATGATTAGTGCCACACCTGACGGAAATATTGATGTTCCAGCAGGCTTTGAAGTAATATATGTATTGACAGAAGGTGCTGAATTAGTTATTATTGATGTCAATACTACTCCTGAATTCAGTGTTCCTGCACCTGGAGAATACACTATACATACCCTTGTATACGATCCGAACACGTTGGATTTAAATATTGTAGTATTTGGTACAACGACTGGTTTTGATGTCAACGGTTTATTGATACAAGGTGGTGGAGATATCTGTGCTAGTCTGGATGTTGCAGGAGCACCAGTTGTTGTTGAGACAATTGGTATAAACAGTGGAACACTCACCCTTGATGGAGATAACCCAAAAGTTGTGTGTGGAGGAGGTATGGCGATGATTAGTGCTACACCTGACGGAAATATAGATGTTCCAGCAGGCTTTGAAGTGATTTATGTGTTGACAGAAGGTGCTGGATTAGTTATTGTTGGTGTCAATCTTACTCCTGAATTCAATGTAGCTGCATCAGGTGATTATACAATACATACTCTTGTCTATGATCCAAACACCTTAGATTTAACTAGTATAGACATTGGTGTAACGACTGGTTTTGATGTCAATGGTTTATTGATACAAGGTGGTGGAGATATCTGTGCTAGTCTTGATGTTGCAGGAGCACCAGTAGTTGTGGAGATAATTGAGAGCGACAGTGGGACACTGACACTTGATGGAGATAACCCAACAGTTGTGTGTGAAGGAGATATGGCGATGATTAGTGCCACACCTGATGGGAATATAAATGTTCCGCCAGGTTTTGAAGTGATATATGTATTGACAGAAGGTGCTGGATTAGTTATAATTGATGCTAATGCTACACCTGAATTCAGTGTGTCTGCAGCTGGAGACTACACCATACATACCCTTGTATACGATCCAAACACGTTGGATTTAAATATTGTACAATTTGGAATAACGACTGGTTTTGATGTCAATGGTTTATTGATACAAGGTGGTGGAGACATCTGTGCTAGTCTTGATGTTGCAGGAGCACCAGTTGTAGTAGAGACAATACAGTCAGGAGATGCAGGTCTCATCACCGATGGATCTGCTAATAATTGTATATTCTCAGATCAACCTGTTTTAAGAAATGCAATTTTAAGTGGACAGATTATACCAGCTGGAGATAGCCTAGTCATCATTTTAGTTGATTCTAATAGCAATATTATTGATGTTAACAGTGAGCCTGAATTTTTTATATCAATGGCAGGGGACTATTCGATTCATCCAGTAATCTATAATCCATCGGTATGTGATGTTTATAGTATAAATACAGTGGCTGAATTACTTGAATGCAGTTGTGTTGCAATAAATCTAGTTGGAGTGCCTGTGTCTGTACAAGAATGTGAAGCTAATGTTGTTAATTGTCCAGAAGACCTTTATGTCCCAGGTCCAAACAATGCTGTTACCCCTGGCTTATACGAATCGTCTAAAACCATATCTTCTGACGGATTGATTATGTCAGGATCTGTTGAATATTCAGCAGGAGAAACCATTCAACTAATGTCTGGTTTTGAGGTCATGAGTGGGCAAGAATTTAATGCACACATTGAAGGCTGTGATCCGAATCAATAGTAGGAAGGAAATCTCTATAACCTTAAAATTATCTTTGTGTTTAAAGGTCCAGAAAATTACTTTTCTGGACCTTTTTTTATTTTACCAGAACAATATTTCTTGGCCGTATTGGAAGTGTTGAATTAAAATAACAAATTATGAATGTCTACCTGATTACCAGTATCTAAATATATCACATCGATTATAGAGAAATGAATACTGCATGTACAAACACCTCTGAATATTCTCTATATGTTTAGCTAAACAGACCAAAATATAGTTAGTGGTAAGTTTAAGGACTTTCATAATAAGATTTTATGATATGCACATATTTACCAGTAATTAAGGAATCTTGCTAGGGGTAGTAAACATTTTGATAGCGCGATCATGATTTGAATAGACGTCAAGCCCTGTTAATTCTGTGGGTGTGGGAGCCAGCCTACGAGTACAGGTATTAAAATTAACTTGACTTTTGTTTACTTTTCGTCAAGGAAAAGTAAGAATGCGGTAATTGTTTTTTAAAAGGAGGTGAAAGACCATTTAATAAATAATTACTCAGATTTAAAAACTCATTGAGATGAAGGTCTCTCGACCTCTCACCTTAATTGTGAAGACAAAGAGTTTTTGCTGAATAGTTACTCCGATTTAAAAAGACTCTTTAACATATAAATCTCCCGACCTTTCATCTTACTCCTTATTGCCCTTTAACCAAAGTCACCACAATACCTTCTGAATTATAATACTTAATCGTCTGGCGATCAACTATTTCAATTACAGAAGAATAGCCTGTCTCGGCTACTTGCTGTACATTTGAATTCGTGTTTTGATTAGAACTATTATTATTATTTTGATTCGAATTGTTGTTATTCTTATTCCCACCACCTAAATAACCGCCAGAAGGATAATTACTAGGTTGATTATTATTCGAATTGCTGTTGTTATTGCTGTTGCTGTTGTTATTGCTATTGTTCCCGCCTAAATAACCACCAGCTGGGGTTCCAGAATTATTTTGATTCTGATCCGTAGTTTGATTTTGTACAGGAATATTTCCTATTTGTCTGACATAGGTTTTTTCCTTTGCAGCAGTCCATGTTACCTCTTGCCCAAGTAAATCTTTCATGACTATTTGATTTCCTTGAGGATTAAATTGTAGTGTGAATTTTGCTTCAGTATTCCCTTCCTGATTCCAGTATCCATTGAGTGAAGCGTAATCTAAAACTAAATAAGATTCGTAATCAGCATATAATCTCCAGTCAGGATAAATTTCTGCTTTGACATATGGCTGTCTACCATTTTTAACTTTGAATTCAAAATTAAATTCTCGTTCTGCACTATTCCCAAATTGATATAAAACACCTCCACCAGTCTGTGCATTAAGCTGTTGAGTCGTGGCATAACCATCTATTGAATGTATATTGTCACCAAAAAAACCAGAGTCCCAGTTATCTATTTGGAACAGGACGATTCGTTTGTTGTGACTGAACAGAGCTTCCTGCACATTATCACTGTAAATATTACCAACAACACGGTAGAAGGTATGCTTACTGTTTTGTCCAGTTTTTTGTACTGTATATCTTAATTCCACTAAGTCCAACTTTTTAGTGAAGTCATGCTTTATTCTATTTTTAGACTGAGTCGTATTTGTTTTTTGTTGGCTAGGAAACTGAGAATTTTGACTGTTTTGCTGCTGATTTTGTTGTTGCGTGGTAGAACTTGTCGTCGGTCTTTTGTTGATAACTATTTTATCTTTTGGCCTTTGTGCAGTAGATGTTAATGAAAACAATAGGCTCGCAATAAAAAGGATAATAACTTTTTTCATGGTTAGTATAAAAATTAACGGTAATTCAATTTGTGTGATGATTTTCAGTTTAACAGAGCCACCAATGTAAGAAAACTTTTTAGCCTAAAATCGTTCCTTTTCCTTGATAATTTTACTTTTGATAACTAAAACATATCCATTGATATCTTTAGATATGATCACAATTAAACACAGTTATTGGTTTTCACAGTACTTTGTGGTCCTAGTCCTTTGTCAATTAATATTTATTTCTTGTCAAACAAAACATGAACTTCAATCGACTTTCTCTATTGCAGATGGTTACGATATTCAATTGATAGCTTCAGAGCCAGCGATAAAAGATCCTGTAGATATAGAGTTTGATCAATGGGGTAGAGCATATGTACTCGAAATGCCAGGCTATCCTTTCGAAGACCAAGAAAGTAGGATTGTTTTATTACAAGATAATGATGCAGATGAAGTCTATGAAGATCATACAGTTTATGCCGAACAGCTCGAATTAGCATCTTCTATTTTACCTTATCGGAATGGGCTGCTAGTTGCCGCGCCTCCATATCTATTGTTTATTAAAGATATTGACGGAGATCTAATAGCAGATGAAAGAGATACCCTATTATCAGGTTTTGCAACTGGTAATTTGCAACATAATTATAACGGTTTGAGCTATGGTCTGGACGGTTGGATTTATGCCGCGAATGGTGGAAATAACGGAGATCCATATTGGTTTGGTGATTCTTTAAGTGTAGTTAAATTAAATGGACGTGACTTCAGATTTAATCTTGATACGAAAGAGATCGAAGTCATCGGCCAATCTTCTGGAGGATTCGAACTGGCTTTTGATGAATACGGGAAAATGTATACAACTCATAATACACAGCATATCGCCCAGCTCGTTTTTCCGACGAGATATACACATAGTTTAAATCTGCAGCAACATCATCAACTGGAGAATATCTCTGATCATGATGATGATGATGATGATGGCCTAGCTAGGATTTATCCAATCGGTGAACAAGAAACGAGAGTGAATCATCCTGAACAAGCTGGTTATTTCTCTGGTGCTTGTGGAGTGACTTATTATGGAGGAGCTTCTCTAGGAAACACTATGGATAATACTGTATGGATTGCAGATGTCGTATTGAATCTTATTCATATTGATAAAATAGTTGACAATGGATCTCTATCCAAAGCCAGTCGAATAGTTGAGAACTCTGATTTTTTGTCAAGTCGAGATCGATCATTCCGACCAGTGAATTTAACAGTCGGCCCAGATGGAGCTATGTATATCGTTGATATGCAACGCGAAGTGATTAAACATCCAGAGTGGATACCTGATGAGATTGAAAAAACTCTAGATTTGAATAAGGGACAAGACTTAGGACGTATTTATAAAGTGACTCAATCTTCTATGAAAACTGTTGATTTTGATGCCAATTTTTTTGAAGCTGAAGAATCTCAAATACATGCTTTAGCTCACTCGAATCAATGGGTACGCCTGACGGCTCATCGATTATTGAACGAACGAAAACTTACTTACGCGGATCTGTCAAATTTAAAATCATCAGTAATAAATGGCGAAAATATGGAGTGTCTCCATGCCTTATGGATTCTTGCTTCAAAAGAGAGATTGTCAATGCAAGATCTATTATTTGCCATGGCGCATACGGATTCTGGGATTAGAGAAAATGCACTCATCATTGCTGAAAAATATATTTCTGAATCAAGTATTCAAGAGAAAGTGTTAGCCTTAATGACTGATCAAAATCAACGTGTTCGACTGCAGGCATCACTAACATCTAGTCTATTTGAATCTGATAACAAGGCACTGTCTATTTATGAATCATCGGAACTCGCCTGTGATAAATGGAATATATCTGCACTCACCATCGCTGCTCAGACGAATCCAATCGAGGTATTTAATGAGCTTATCGATAATGGAACTGAAAATTTTGAGTTAATCAATTCCTTATTATATAGCTATTCTAATTCTCCTGTTGCGATCAGTCGATATCTGAATAAACTTAAAAGCTTAGATGTGACAGATGAGGAAATGGCTACATTTTTATTATCTATAAATCCGCAAGGGGCTAGAGTATTTACAAATCAGAATTTAGAAAATATTATTTCAGATGTAGAGAAATCAAATTCAATACAAATACTTTCTGCAAGTTCTAAATTGCGTAAAGCCTTAGGTTTATCACCTTCAAAATTTTTATCAGCATATGTGAAACAAGCGATTATACATGTGCAAGAGAAATCACAAGCTCTGGAAGCAAGACTTGATCAGCTAAGCATTATTGAATTAATTCCATTTGCTGACAAATCTGAACTATTATTTTCTCTGTTGTCAATTACCGAACCTCTGAAAATCCAGGAAGCAGCAATGAATCAATTGTGGGAGTATAAGGAACCAAGTATTGCAAATTTTATCATTTCTAATTGGAAAGCACTTGGACCACAAACGAGGAGAATGGCGAGTGATCTTTTGTTATATAAAGAGAATAATCATAATGCATTATTAACCGCCTTGGAAAATAAAGATATTAATATAGGAGAGATGAATTTTGATTTGGAACGAAGGAGGACTCTACTTTGGTGGACAGAAAATGAGAATACGAAATCTAGAGCAGAGGCACTTTTCTCAGATGAAGGAGTCGTCAATAGATAAGAGGTGATTCACAACATGAGACCATCATTGTGCCTTGAAGGGTCACGTCAAAAAGGCTCAGAAGTTATTGATGTACTATGTGGACAATGTCATTTATACAAAGATCAAGGTAATGACGTCGGACCAATTCTTACTGAAATTAATCGGAAAAGCAAGGAGTCTTTACTGTACGAAATATTAGATCTTGATGCAGCTGTTGATACACGGTATATAAATCATAAAGTAGCATTAGAAGACGGGAATATACATATTGGTATTATAGATTCCGAAACAGATCAATCTGTTGTGATAAAAAAGTTAGGTGGTGCTCGCATCCAAGTCAATAAGGCTGAAATAAAGGAATTTATTTCCTTTGGTAGCTCTATGATGTCAGAAGGTTTAGAGGCAAATTTGAATCATCAAGAGATGGCTGATTTACTTGCATTTTTGCAACTAGGAATTTGAGCTTTAGTGGTATCAGCGGATACATATGGACTTTAAGCCAAGAGAACTAGAGTGCCGCTGTTGGTCTCCGAACCAATAGCATTTACATTTTAAATTGATCTAAATTATAATGAATGAAATTCATTCAGTTAGCCAAGCTATGCACTTACAGCGCATAGTATTTGAGTTGTCTATTCTACCATTTCTTTAGCCAATTTCTCCAAATCAATCCCAATAACCTCTTGACTAACTTTTAGTATGTCTTTTTTGAGCTGCTCGGGCAAATTGTTAAAGCCAATTTTTGCACCTAAGATCATACCTGCAACAGCAGCTACTGTATCATTGTCACGCCCATAATTAACGATGAAATGCATTGATTTTTCAAAATCTCCATTGCCATATTTTAATCCGGCAATGAGAATTTGCCATATCTCACCAGCGTGAAAAGCAATAGCTTGCTTCTCATTATCTAAGGTGTCAAATATATATTGGATCTGTGTCCACTCAAGTGCCGTTCCAGGAAATTGGTCTGGCGGTATTAGCTCAGCATTAGGGTCTTGAATTCCTTGGGCGTACCCAATTGTTGTCGTCGCAGATAAGGCAATATTCTCAGCAAGACGACCAATCAAACGACTATCTTTATAATCATATGGATCAACAAATCGGATAACATCAATGATTGAGTCCATAGATACTGACTGCATTGCAAGACTGATCATAGCTGCTGTGAGAGCGCTAATATCCTTTGCATAACCAATATCAAATACAGCGTGATCAAACGCTATTTCGTACGCTGTTTCTGGATTGGACTCAACTAGACCAAACATAGGAGAGTAAAGCATACCTGCGCAAGACATCTCTCCTCCATAAAAACGCGCCTGTGCTTTTACATACTCATCGCGACCTTTCTGATGTGCAATGGCTACCCGTGCCCATTCTTTAATCCAAGTGATTTGTTCTATTCGTGCATCTAGTATATCTGTAGATTCTTGTACTGATTTATCAGATAGCGCTTGGGTTTGAGCTTCATAATATGAAATAATGAATTGCATAAAATCATCAACCGATAATGACGATCGATGACTAGAAATATATTGGCCCATCAAATATTTCCATCGAGTATCGTCGGTGGTCGATCCTGCAATCATGTTGTGTTTCCATGTCCCTTCAGGACTTTTTTCGCGGGTGACTGTTGTTAAGCCTATGATATAACCATAGACATTTTGAATATTATCTCTGTTCCACATTTCGGTAGAAGCTCCCATCGCATCACCTATCGCCGAACCCACAAGTGCACCAAGCACTTTATCATAATAATCGTCATCAGAAAGTGTGAGTATAGATCCTAAATAATCTGTTTGCTTCGGCATGGGAATATCTATACTCTTCTCTTGCTCACAAGCTGCGAACAACATCAATAAACTAAGGCAGAATAGGCAAAATCTTATACGTGTCATTGATACATTTTATTTTTCTTGCATCATATTTTCGGAGGCTCACAATGATAAGCCTTCTGATTATAAAAATGTGAAATCATAGACTTTAGGGAAATTTCAATTTTTCGACTTTTCATTAAGAATATAGTTGAATGTATGTCTAGTTATTTATAGAACTCCAGTCTAAAGTAACTAAAATAGGATAAGCGTACAATTTTAAATTCTGTGATGGCTACAGGTCGGATTGGCAGAGCGATTTTGGTGACATTTATTTGTTCGTGTTTTTGACAAATGGAAAAATGAAAAAGTGACAAATAGATATGATAAGAATACTTATCTTTTCATTTAGATGAAGTATAGATATTATTTTCAAATTTTTTTGATCCTTTGTGTGTTGTCAAATACGAATGCCCAAGATATTGTGATCAATGAAGCATTAGCATCTAATTCAATTTATTTGGATGAGGATGGCGATGCGTCTGATTGGTTTGAGTTGTATAATAAAGGGGAGGAAGAAATTGATTTAAGTGGTTGGACAGTGACTGATAATCTAGATGTATTTGATAAATGGGAATTACCTGAAACAAATGTATCTGCCGATTCTTATATATTGATTTGGGCGTCTGGGAAAGATCGTACAGAACTTAACTTTGCAAGAAATTATATCAAGCAAGGTGATCATGTTAGGTATTTAATTCCTAACTCTCCAGTTGATCAGAATTGGAAAAGTTTGGAGTTTGATGATTCTCAATGGCTAACTGGAATTTTAGGAATTGGATATGGAGATGGTGACGATGCGACAATTGTTGAATCTGGGACGAGATCCGTGTATTTACGGAAGACATTTTCCATCAGGGATGTTGATAATATTGAAGAGCTCATATTAGACATTGATTACGATGATTCTTTTGTTGCCTATTTAAATGGAGTAGAAATAGCCCGCTCTTTTATTTCGGGTCAAGATCCTGCTTATAATACTGTTGCAAATGGAAACCATGAGGCTCTAATGGTTACAGGTGGCCAGCCTGAAAGATACTATATTGCTAATCCACATGATCATATTCAAAATGGGTCCAATGTGTTGACGATTCAAGCTCACAATGTAAGTTCAACATCTTCTGATTTTTCTATCATTCCATTTTTATCAGCTGTATTTATAAATCAGTCACTAGATGGAGATGTTGTCCCTGAAGTGTTACAATTGAGTTCGACATTATATCATACCAATTTTAAATTATCAGCAGGTAAAGAGACTATTTATCTTTTTGATTCTAATGGACAATTTAGAGATAGTTTATTTATTGAAGCTGATAGATTAAACGTTTCGATTGGATTGGATTCGGAGAGGGACGATATAGTCTTTTATCAAAGTCCGACTCCTGGATTCCAGAATATTACTGCATCTTTTAAAGGTGTGATCGATGCTGAAGTTCTATTTTCTCATGAGGGTGGAGAGACGGGTGTTTTAGATTTAGAATTAAGCTCTGATCTCGATGATGGTGAAATCAGATATACCATTAATTCAACAATTCCTAATGAGAATTCTCCACTTTATACTGATGCAATATCTATGACTAGAAATATCGCCATTCGAGCAAGGTATTTTAAAGAAAGGTATATTCCTTCAAAAACATTTAGTCGATCATACTTACCTAAAGCAGATCATGATTTACCGATTATTTCTTTAATTACTGAGCCTAATAATCTTTATAGTAATACTGATGGAATTTATGTGAGAGGATCAAATGCAGAAGATGATTTCCCTTTTTTTGGCTCCCAATTTTGGGAAGATTGGGAACGACCAGTCCATTTTAGTTTTTATGATGAAGATGGTGTTTTAGGTGAATTAACTGATGCTGGTATAAAAATATTTGGTGGCTGGTCAAGAGGATTTGATCAAAAATCATTTTCACTATTTGCTCGAAAAGAATATGGCTCTGGAAAATTTAAATTTCCTTTTTTTAAAGGACTAGCGTATAGTTCATTCGAATCCTTGGTTCTTCGGAATTCTGGAAATGATTGGGGTAGAACGATGATGAGAGATGCGACACTGACTTCTCTTTTAACTGGTGCAGATTTAGAATTTCAAGCGTACCAACCTACAGTAGTTTATGTCAATGGAAGCTATTGGGGTATTTATAATTTGAGAGAAAAGATAAATGAACATTTTGTAGCTTCTAAGAAAGGAGTGGATGCTGATGACGTGACTATCTTAGAACAAAATAGTAGTATTATTAGAGGCGATAATGCGGAGTATAAAGAGTTAATCAATTTTGTTACCACAAATGATTTGTCAATAGAATCTTCGTATAGCATTGTAGCAGATAAGATTGACATAGATAATTTTGCACTATACTTTGCTGCCCAGATTTATTTTGATAATACTGATTGGCCAGGTAATAATATTAAATATTGGAAAACTGAAATTGGTAAATGGAGATGGATTTTATTTGACACTGATTTTGGTTTCGGAATATGGGATCGAAATAATTATAATAATAATACTTTATCATTTGCTATGTCAAATAATGGTCCTGGATGGCCCAATCCACCATGGTCAACACTATTATTTAGACAGTTAAATGAAAACAAAGGGTTTACACATATATTCATTAATCAAATGGCGGATGCGATGAATTCTAGATTTTTGCCAGATCATGTCAGCGCCACAATTGAAAATAATAAACAGCGGATTTCTTCTGAAGTCGCTGACCATTATCGGAGATGGAATTTAAATTTTCAAGCATGGGATGGAAATATTGAGAATATGAAAAATTTCGGAAATCGAAGACCTAGAGTGGTGAAAGAATTTTTAAAATCAACATACAACTTACCCGATTTTCATAAAATAAACTTGGAAATAAATAATCCTGCTTCAGGATATATTTTAGTTAATAATAGATTGGAAATAAATCAAAGCCCATGGAATGGAGATTATTTTGAGACTGTTCCTATTAAAATAACAGCTATTGCCAAGCCTGGTAGTGTCTTCTCTCGCTGGGAAGGAGATGTCAATGCGACGACCGAAACAATAATTGTTGATGTCAATAAGGAAACTGAAATAACAGCCGTTTTTAATGTAGATGCAGTCGTTTTTAATCCTGTTGTCATTAATGAAATAAATTATAAATCAAGTCCTGAATTCAATACTGATGATTGGATAGAGTTACATAATGTTTCTGATAACGCCATTAATTTGTCTAATTGGTCATTAAAGGATGCTGATGAAAATTTGTATACAATTCCTGTTGGTACCGAAATAAATGCGGATGATTATTTAATCCTTACAAAAGATCTTGAATTATTTAAGGGCTTAGTCTCATCGGTTCATTCAATTGGAGATATAGGATTTGGGCTATCAAGTAAAGGAGATAAAATTTTATTGTTTGATCAAGCTGGTTTTTTGCAGGATGAGGTCGAATATGATAATAACGAACCATGGCCAGATCAAGCTGACGGAGAAGGGTTCACTTTAGAATTGATTAATCCTGAATTAGATAATTCACTTGCTGAGAATTGGATGACACTAAATGAAACTGGCAGTCCTGGTAGAGCTAACACTGAAAGTACATCGGTTTTTGATTTAATAACTAATGGGACAATTTCTTTTTATCCAATTCCTACGTCAGACGAACTTTATATTAATCTAGAATTAAATACTAAAAGTGATGTCAGTATACAATTGGTTTCAATAGACGGAAAAAGTATAATGGAAGTTATTCAGAAAAGTCTTCAGATCGGAATATATAATTTCAATATAGATCTTACGTCACATGCAGTAGGGCTTTATACAATTCAGGCGCATATAAATGGACAAGTGATAAGTGAAACAGTTGTTAAAAATTAATTTATTATTCTTAGTAGTGAGAATAATTTATTTTAAGTATAGCAAAAAAAAGTAGACCACAATTAGTCATAAATACCTATCCATGATTAATCGCAGCCCTTGAAATAAATCCAGCGAGTGAATTTTTATTTTAATACTAATCTAGTTCTTCACAATTTTCGCTTGAACTAATCCATAATTTTCTCTAATTGATACGAAGTATAATCCCTGACTTATATCAGAAACATCCATTCGTTCGTATGCTTCACTAACATTTAATTGAAATTTCTGAGTCTTTACGAGAACTCCAAAAATATCTCTAATGTCAACTGTGATTACGGAAATATCATTTGTCGTATTCAATCTTACATTCAATACATCCATTACAGGATTTTCCATAACAGCCAATGATACTCTGTTTGTTGAATTATCAGTAAGATTTCCAACATCACAAGGATTTGCTGTATCCATTATCCAATCCGAAGGTGCATTTCCTTCACCATCATAGTTTAATGACATATTTGCAGCAATAGCACTGACAAAATCTCCTGTTGTCCAAATTCCTGCTGAGACTGCAACTGTCGACCTTCTGTGTCCTGTGGATCCCCATTCTACATAATCAATGACTGATGCAGAATTTGTGTATTGTGTATTCAGATATAGGCCCATTTCTCCATCATTGGAATCAAGTGCAAATGTTGTTGGTAATTCAACAGTGAGTGTTTCACCTGCATCGAGCATATAGTCTCCACCACAATTGATGGTAAGAGCATCTAAGCGTTCGTAATCTGGGAAGTTGCATAAAATATATGAAGAGACATCTAATGATTCATCTCCAATATTTTTAAGTTCAACTAATCCACCTGTTGGAATAATTTCATTAACAACGATAATTGGTCCTACTGCTGTAGAGCCACATGCATCGTCAGAATCATCTCGGACGACAAGTATGCCATTTGAAAGGCTAAAGCAACCATCGAAATCCTCAATGTTTCCAGTTACCATTAATCCACCTAAGCCAGTGGTATAGGATAAGTGATAGATGACACAAATGCCAACTCCAGCGGCATTAAAATCTACATCTGAGTAATTGTCAGGAAGTTCAATAATGAATCCGCTATCATCTGTAATCACCCATTGTGTATTTGACCCAGTTGTATTACTTAGTGTGATTTCCCCATTTTGAATGTTATCTGCTGTATCATCTATGCAAAAGTTAAATGGTCCACCACTAAGCTCGCCACCAGAAAGATTACATGAACTGCCAGCATCAATCCGTTCGATTCTCCAAATTCCTAAACTTGAGTTTTCGCCATTATCAACTAAAGGACCTGCATCTAAATTGTCAATACTCTCTTTAGGTTGTGTATTCGAATCGGTTGAATTAAAATTCAAACCACTGTCTGTTCCGGCATCATACATATCAAATTGTACGATTTTACTTTCGACCCAGTCTTGTCCATTCAGTAATTCTAAACCACTTAAGCCCACAAACCAATCAGGACTCGGCGCAATCATAGATACCAAACTGACTAAGGAGTGATTATCAGTAACATCAAACTCAAGAGCTACAGAACCATCGTTGTCGATCTGTCCACCCGTAGCATTAATTCTCTGAGCTGAATTGCCACTCGTGATCATTGCATCTATTTCCATATTTAAAGGCGAACGAGATCCAGACTCTGCCATATTTTCTATGCCTTGAGATGCTGTCATGCCTGCATCAAATAATGTGGTATCCATATTATGAGTCATCCCGACTATAGGCGACCAGTGTGCACCACCAGGATAATCAGCAGGATGCGTAATCTCATTCCATGTCCCATCAAATGTCACCCGATATCTAGCGCTGAGACTATTAGCTCCAGTATTGCATTCATCGCCTTCAGTGACTCGGTTGACAGTGATCGCATTAGATAAGTCAAAACAACCACCAATACCAGCAACAAGACCTTCTATAGAAAGTCCTGAGATATTGGCTTCAAAACTCACATGCCAGATTAGACAAGTTCCTGCTGGTGATCCATCAAAATCAAAAAGGCTTGGATCTGATGCTACATCTAAAATGTTGATTGTATCATCATCAGTTACGACCCACGAAGAGTTAGTACCATCATTTCCCATAAGGGTAATATCCCCAAGCGCAATAGTGTCCTTAACACCATCGCCAACACAGAATGTATATGGTCCTCCAGAAATCAATCCGCCTTCATTCGTACAGCCAACTTCACAGGCTGGTCCACTGTCTGTTCTAATGACTTCAATACTATTTGATAAATCAAAACAACCAGTTAAGCCAGAAACTGGTCCATCTAAGGTCAATCCCATCAAGCCATCTTCAAAACTTAAATGCCAAAGTAGACAGGTCCCCGCTCCTGCGATTTCGAAATCAACTGCATCTGGAGTGGGAGGGAGCCCTATTATCGTGGTACTCGACGCATCAGTCAGGACCCACACAGAATTAGCGCCGTTGGATCCAGATAAAGTCACTGCATCAGCATCAATAGAATCTTTGATACCATCGCCTGCACAGAATGTAAATGGACCTCCCATGATTTGACCACCATTGGCAAGACACATGGGTTCAGGAGTTGATCGGATCACTTCTATTGAATTGGATAAGCTGAAACAACCCACAAGATCATTTGCATTTGCATTCATATCAAGTCCGGAAATAGTACTATTATAACTCAGATGCCATATCAGGCATGTCCCAATACCTGTTTCGTCAAAATTAACATCACTAGGTAAAGATGGCAATCCTAAAATGATGCCTTGGTCATTGGTTACAATCCATTGGCCCGTTTCTCCTTCGTTGTTAGTTAGCGTGATTGCTCCAAGTGCAATTGTATCTGGCGTACCATCTCCTACAGTATTGAATGAGAAAGGTCCACCAGTCAAAGTCCCACCTTCTGGCTGTGTTCTCGTCACGCTAATTGCATTAGATAAACTGAAACAGCCATCAAGTCCTGACACAAGACTATCTACATCAGCACCTATTAAATCACCATCAAAACTGAGATGCCATAGCAAACATACCCCTGCTCCAGCATCATCAAAATCCACTTCACTTGGTGTTCCAGGTAAACCTAGAATTCTTGATGTATCAGCATTAGTAACAACCCACTGCGAGTTGGCACCTGCATTTCCAACTAGTGATACTTCACCGACTGCGATTGTATCTTTCACACCATCCCCAACACAGAATGAAAACGGTCCACCAGTGATGGTACCGCCTTCTGTTTCACAAGCAGCATCACATACTATGTCGCTATTTGCTCTAATCACTTCAATAGCATTGGACAAACTGAGGCAGCCTGTGAGTCCACTTACTGGATCATTGACCATATTTCCTGAGAGCTCTCCTTCATAACTTATATGCCAAATGAGACAATTCCCAAGTCCAGCTCCATCAAAATCTACTTGCTCTGGTGTCGTCGGTAATCCGAGAATGATCGTTGTATCAGTATTCGTAATGAGCCATTGAGAATTTGATCCAATATTTCCTGTTAATGTAAGATCTCCGACAGGAATCATATCTGCGTTTCCATCACCAGCACAGAACACAAATGGTCCGCCTCCTAGCGTACCACCGTCTGGCTGTATTCTTGTCACTGTAATTGCATTGGACAAACTAAAGCATCCAGACAATCCTGAAACGAGACTATCGACTCCAGCACCAGATAAATCACCATCATGACTCAAATGCCAAAGTAGGCAAACTCCAACACCAGCAGCTTCAAAATCGACTGCGCTTGGGGAACTAGGAAGACCTAGAATCATAGAAGTATCAGCATTGGTGACGACCCATTGCGAATTGGCACCTGTATTGTCAACTAGTGTTACTGCACCAACTGCGATTGTATCTTTTACACCATCACCGACACAGAAAGAGAAAGGACCACCAGAGATAGTACCACCTGCAGGTTCGGATCGAGTGACTGTAATTGCATTAGATAAGCTGAAGCATCCGGACAATCCTGAGATAAGACTATCGACGCCTGCACCAGTTAATGTACCATCGTGACTGAGATGCCATAGTAGACATACTCCAGCACCCGCAACATCAAAATCGACTGCGCTTGGAGAACTAGGTAAACCTAGAATCATAGAAGTATCAGCATTGGTGACGACCCACTGAGAATTGGCACCTGTGTTTCCATCAATTGTGACTTCACCGGCAGCGATCGTATCTCTGACACCGTCACCAGCGCAGAATGAGTACGGTCCGCCGCTTATCGTACCACCGTTAACATCGCAGGTCACGACACAACCATCTCCAGTATTAGTTCTTGTCACTGTAATTGCATTGGACAAACTAAAGCATCCAGACAATCCTGAAACGAGACTATCGACTCCAGCACCAGATAAATCACCATCATGACTCAAATGCCAAAGTAGGCAAACTCCAACACCAGCAGCTTCAAAATCGACTACGCTTGGAGAACTAGGAAGACCTAGAATCATAGAAGTATCAGCATTGGTGACGACCCATTGCGAATTGGCACCTGCATTGTCAGCTAGTGTTACTGCACCAACTGCGATTGTATCTTTCACACCATCACCGACACAGAAAGAGAATGGACCACCAGTAAGGGCACCACCATTGACATCACATTCGGCATCGCAAATTGCACCAGAAACAGATCTGATTACCGAAATTGGATTTGATAAACTAAAGCAACCAGTGATACCTGAGACTGGGCCATTAATTGTGTCTCCTGTAATTTCCGTATCATAACTCATATGCCATATAAGGCATGTCCCTACGCCTGCGCGATCAAAGTCCACTTGTTGGGGAAAATTTGGTAAAGCTATTATTGTAGAGGAGTCGGCATTGGTGACTACCCATTGTGAGTTCGAACCAGCGATACCTGACAAGGTGATTTCACCAGCCATAATATTATCCGCTATGCCATCACCGACACAGAAAGAAAATGGTCCTCCGGAAAGTATTCCACCTTCAGGTTGTGTTCGTGATATTGTAATTGCGTTCGATAAACTAAAGCATCCAGAAAGCCCTGAAACTGGTGCATCCATTTCTGCCCCGGTTAACTCGCCTTCATAACTTAAGTGCCATAAAAGACATACACCTACACCCGATTCGTCAAAATCAACTGCGAAAGGTGAGTCTGGTAATCCTAGAATCGTCGATGTATCTTCATTTGTAATAAGCCATTGACTATTGCTTCCTGATTCTCCTGTAAGTTCAAAACGCCTTAGTGGGATATTATCAGGTATGCCGTCTCCAACACAAAATGAATAGGGTCCACCTGACAGTGTACCTCCATTGGGCTCAGATCTGATGACAGTTACACTATTAGATAGACTAAAGCATCCACTCAGTGCTGAGACTGGGCCATTGACAGTTGCTCCAGAGAGTTCTCCATAATAACTTAGATGCCAAATTAAACAGGTACCGGCTCCTGATTCTTCAAAATTAACAGCTACTGGAGAAGGTGGTAAACCTAAAATTGTTGTTCCACTTTCGTCTGTAACAACCCATTGAGAGTTTGATCCACTATGTCCAGTTAAAACGATATCATCTGATCCTAGATTATCTGCAATTCCATCTCCAGCGCAGAATGTAAATGGACCACCAATCAGCGTTCCACCGTTTGGTTGATTTCTGATTACTTCTATACTATTTGATAAACTAAAACATCCTCCTAATCCCGATACTGGACCATCTACAATCGCACCAGCTAATTCTCCATCATAACTTAAATGCCAAATAAGGCAAGTACCTGGACCTGCACTATCAAAATTAACTGCCTCAGGAGAAGGCGGTAATCCCAGAATAGTAATTCCTGTTATATCTGTTACGACCCACTGAGAGTTTTCTCCAACTTGATTAGACAGCGTAATTGCGCCTGCTGGAATGTTGTCTGCTATGGAATCACCTACACAAAATGAAAATGGACCGCCACTTAATGTGCCGCCGTCGACTACACATGTTTGTTGGCAGGCTTCACCTGCGATTATTCTTGTTACAGCAATGCTATTTGACAAACTAAAGCATCCTTCTAATCCTGAAACAGGATCATCTACTTCTGCTCCAGACAAAGGACCATCATAACTTAGGTGCCATAAAAGACATGTTCCAGCTCCTGCTCCGTCAAAATCTACGTCAGATGGATTAGAAGGCAATCCTAAGATTGTCATTCCTGTTGCGTCTGTCACGACCCACTGTGAATTAGCGCCAACATTCCCACTTAGACTAATGTCATTTACTGGAATGTTGTCCGCTTCGTTATCGCCGACACAAAAAGTATATGGTCCACCTGAGATTGTACCTCCTTGCGTGCCAGACGAAGAACTTCCAAATATTCTTATTTCATCAATATCCCAAATAGCGATTTCACCACCGGATTCAAATGGGCAGTAAGGTGTGATTTGAAATGAAAAGACAGTTGATTCAGTGACCTGAAATGCAGGATTATTTGCAAAATCAAATGATTCTTCTTTCCAGCCTGGGCTAGAATTTAAATCAGCTTCAGAATAGATTATTTGTCCATTGACTAGGACATCGACAGCAAAACTTTGTGGCGGATTATTTAATCCTGATCTTCCATTAATCCAGCTAAAATAAAGCGGGGATTTTTGGAAAAATGATAATCCAGTTAATCCTCCTGATCCAGAAGAATTAGGATCAACTTGTATATCAAAGCGAATGGCTTTATCATTGTTAGCAGAATAATTACATCTAAAATCTGCACCTACACACATCGCAATACTACTATTAACACCAGGGGTGCAAGAATGGCTGTTGAATTCGGGCATTGTTCTGTATAAGTTATTTCCGACCACAGATAAGTTAGAACAACCTTCAGAGAAACTTGTGAATTCTGAAAAATCTTCATTGCTTCCACTGACATCTGCCATGCAAGCATCTATACTAAAGTGGATGTAAGCTTGTTCGTTTTGTGCATAAATGTTTAGTTGGAACAAAAATAAAATCAGTAGTGTTTGGGTAAATTGCTTCATATTTTGAGAATTGGGTTTTTGCATTAATTGGACTTAGTAAGTGAATAAGAAATTCCTATCCCAGTGTTGATGAACTGCAAGTATGTATTAGGGGCAGTCTGTGTGTTGGTTTGTCTCAGAGAATTTAAAGATTTTCCAAAGGAAGATTGGAATAATAGTTTTGTTTTTGGTGAAATAGCATATTGTAAGCCTACCTGAGCAGAAATAGAATTGTATGTTTTCTGATCATCATACATTTCATCAGGTATCGTTTTAAAGTTTTTCATGACTTTATCTTCCATCGCAATCGTCGTATTAAATTTACTATTTGTCTTATTGTAGAGGTGGTGTGAAAAGCTTGCACCGATAAAAGAGCTAAACCTTGATTTTTGAATAATAGAATATCTCGCGGATATGCCGATGCCATATGAATTAATAGATTGAAAAATGTCAGACTGGCTGGTAATTAAATTATTTGAATTTAGATTTTCATCAAATATAAGTTCGCTATTCAATTTGTGTGAGCCAATCGGAGTGAATATGTCCATTGGCATAGAATATTCCATTTTCCCATTTATGAATTGCATATTCGAAAAGTCAAGATTAGAACTTTCTTCAAATGTGCTTTGATTATTTATTTTGGAATAATTGACATGGACACCCGCGCTAAATCGACTAGATATTTGATAAAGCAGAGCCGCTTCAGATTGGAAGCCCGTGTAATATTTGTTATATTCAGTTAATGATATTCCATTGAGACTGGACATATTATCCATTAATAATGTAGCTGAATTCAAACCAGTATTCATGGCAATGCTGAAGCCCTTTTTAAAATTTAATTCATTATTTACGATATCTGCAAATTGTGGATTCATCGATAGTTTAGAGTAATCTATTGTTAATGCTGCATGTGCCAAAGGCTTAAGTGAAATAAACTGTAATGACAGTCGATCTAAGTTAGCAAGAGAATTACTGATATCTGTTGGTGTAAACCCTTTATTTGATAGATTCTCTTTTTTGACAAGATGTTCAGAAACAGGATTAACTAGATTAATTTTTTGATAATAATTGGGATTGTTGCTGTCTGTTTGGTTGACATTATCAGGGTTAATAAAGGCTTGCTGACCATTATTTGAAGACGAGTGGTTGTTAAGTGTAGATTGTGATTCTTGTTTTTGCAAACGACTTGATTCAGTATTGGAGCTTGACACAGTCGGCGTGTTATGATTTGGTGTATCAATTAAATCTTGGGCAGCTATTGATTGTGGATTTTTATTTACGCTAGCTTTAGTTACTGTTACAGTATTTATTTCTTGATTTAAATTTTGCTTTTTCGCATAGTTTGTAAATAATTCTCCTTCTAATTTATCAAGTGATTTTTTGACATCGTTTAACTGTTTGCTTTGGGAGATGATTATTGCAGAAAGGATAATTACAAAGCCAAATAAGCTGATCCAAAAGAATAATGCTCTCTTTTTTCTCTTTTTTTCCTTATTTACCTGATCAATTGCTTTTTCAAAGATAAAATCGGGTGGAGATGCCCATTCATCATTTTGACGGGATCTTTTCAATTTCGATCTAAAGAATTTTTCAATTCCTGTGTTTTCAAATTCGCTCATATGCTCTGTAATTAAATAGATACTCCACTTTCTTTTGGAGCATTTTTCGTGCTTTAAAGTATTGAGATTTGGAAGTGCCTTCAGAAATGCTCAGTCTTTCCGCTATCTCTTTATGTGTAAACCCTTCCACTGCAAATAAATTAAATACTGCTCTGTAGCCATCTGGAAGGTTTTGAATAATCTTAGTCAGTTCTTCGGCTGAAAGATTATCCACGGGTGAAATTCCGTCATAGATAATTGGATTGTCAGTGTCAACTTCTACAAATTTTCGTTTGTGAATCGAGCTTCTTAAATAGCTCAAACATTCATTAACAACAATCTTATTTGACCATGAGGAAAATTGTCCTTTGTTTTCATTGTAGGTGCTGATTTTACTAAATATTTTGATTAAACTGTTTTGTAAGATGTCATTTGCTGTTTCTCTTCCATCAAGATATCTCAGACATATCGCATACCAATCATTTTTGTAATGATCATACAAAAGGCGCTGTGCCTTCGTATCATTTCTAAAACAGCGTTTTATGATAGATCTATCAATCATTAATATATGCTACTACGGTTTATATATGTATTATGTAACAATACCCAAATTGGTTGCCTAAAAATCTGAGTTACCTAAGATATCTTCTTATTGTTAGAGATAGACTCAATTTTTTGTCAGATAAAAGACTTAACTCAGGTTGGTCTGTCGTTTCGAAGTGTAATTTTGCTCGGTATATTCCTTTAGAAACACTAATTTACAACTCTGCGGCTAAATAACTTGCTTGTTTGATCGCTTTTTTGGCATCTAATTCTGCCGCGACATCTGCTCCACCAATAATATGAACTGGTATTCCTGCCGTTTCTATATCAGATTGTAGTTCTCTTAGAGGTACTTGTCCAGCACAAATGACGACATGATCCACTGCTAATATCATAGTTTCATCTTGATATTTGATGTGTAGCCCTTGATCATCGATTTTTAAATATTCAACATTTGCTAGCATCTTGACCTGCTTCATAGCCAGGCTTGCTCGGTGTATCCATCCTGTCGTTTTACCTAAATTTTTTCCATGTTTTCCTGTCGATCTTTTTAAAAGAAATATCTCTCGAGGTGAAGGAGCAGGGTGGGCTTGTTCCGCGAGTGAACCAGGCTTAGAGTAATTCATATCTACGCCCCATTCTTTCATATATGCTTCTACATTTTCACTTGGAGATATACCTTCATGGGCTAGATATTCAGCCATATCAAAACCGATTCCTCCAGCACCAATGATCGCTACAGATTTCCCGACAGGTTTATTTTTATACAACACATCTACATAATCAAGTACTTTTGGATGATCAATACCGTCTATTTCTAATTGTCTTGGTGTCACTCCCGATGCTAGAATGACCTCATCAAATTTTTCACTAATTATAGTGGCGGCATCAACTCTTGTATTGAGATGTAAATTCACACCTGTTAGTTCAATCTGCCGATTATAGTACCTGATTGTTTCAGCATATTCCTCTTTACCTGGAATAACCTTAGCCATATTGAATTGACCACCAATTTCTGATTCTGCTTCATATAAATCTACATGATGTCCTCTCTGAGCTAGGACCGTCGCTGCCGCTAGACCTGCTGGCCCTGCGCCCACAACGGCAATCTTTTTTGACTGCTCTGTCGACGTAAAATTGAGTTCTGTCTCATAACATGCTCTCGGATTGACTAAGCATGAACACACTTGCAGTGAAAATGTATGATCTAAACATGCTTGATTACAAGCAATGCATGTATTGATTTCATCAGATCGACCTTCCATGGCTTTCAATACTAATTCGCTGTCAGCTAAAAATGGTCTTGCCATCGATACCATATCTGCACATCCCTCTTGTAAAATTGACTCAGCTATTTCCGGTGTATTAATTCTGTTTGTTGCGATTAAGGGAATATTGACTTCACCCATCATTCGCTTTGTGACCCAAGCAAATCCACCTCTTGGAACCATCGTGCCAATAGTCGGTACTCTAGCTTCATGCCAGCCAATACCAGTATTGATTATCGTTGCTCCAGCTTTTTCTATTTCCTTTGCTAACTGAACCACTTCTTCCCAGCTACTCCCATCTTTCACCAAATCCAACATTGATAATCTGTAAATGATAATAAAATTCTCCCCGACTTTTTCGCGTGTCCTTCTTATGATCTCTATAGGAAACTTGATTCTATTTTCATAAGAACCGCCCCAGTCGTCAGTTCTGTGGTTCGTTTTTTTGACGATAAATTGATTAATTAAGTAACCCTCAGAGCCCATCACTTCGACTCCATCATAAGCAACACTTTGTGCTAGAAAAGCAGCTTGCGCGTAATCTTCAATTGTCTGTTCTATCTCGTCATGGGTCAATTCTCTAGCAGGGAAAGGGGAGATTGGTGCTTTGGTATTGCTAGCTGATACATTATTTTCAGTGTATCCATATCGACCGACATGCAGAATTTGAAGACATATTTTACCTCCTTCGTCGTGGACGGCCTTTGTTACAATTTTATGTTTGTCCGCGACTTCTTGTGTGTTGAATGGATGACCAATTGGTAATGCATTTCCCTGATCATTTGGAGCAATACCACCAGTTACGATTAAGCCGACTTGTCCTCTTGCTCTTTCTGCATAAAAAGCTGCCATGCGCTCTATTCCACCAGGGATCTCCTCTAGGCCTGTGTGCATAGATCCCATCAATACTCGATTTTTAAGGCTTGTGAATCCTAAATCTAATGGACTTAACAACTTCTCATACATAGACTTCATAATTGTAATTTGTGATATTGTAAAGTAAAACAAACCATCTTAATAACGGATACTGCTTATTCTTTTTTTTTATTGACAAATGTCATGAATCACAGCAAAGAAAGGACGCCTAGATAATGACAAAAACTGCCACCTAATACGAATAGATGCCATATTGGATGGTTGTATCTTATTTTTTCAGCGATATAAAAAATGGTCCCAATTGAATATAAAATACCTCCGAAAATGATGTAATATAATGTTTGAGATGAACTACTTACTTGTAGTTCATTAAAATCAATAAGGATGATCCATCCCATGATGATGTATAAAAAGAGTGAAAGTAATTTATACTTATTTTTAAATATCAGCTTAAAGATTGTACCGATTATAGCTATAATCCATATACTGTAGAAAATACGCCATCCGCTGCCTGACCCCATGTTGATCAAAACAAAAGGCGTATAAGAACCAGCTATTAGGTAGTATATCCCCAGATGATCATACATTTGAAATCGTCTTGTCCGTGGGTCAAGTTTTCGCTTGGCCCAGTGATATCTAGTCGAAGCAGAATAGAGTAAAATCAAGCTTATCCCAAAAATTATGGTACTAAATTTTGAGTAGGGGATAGTGCTAATACTTGCTTGGATTACTAAATAAATAGAGCTAAGAAAAAAAAAGACTACACCAAATCCATGTGTCCAAATATTTAGTGTCTCATACTTATAATAATATGCCTTATCCTTTATCAAATCTTTTTGCCACTTAATGATTCTTTAATGGTTTTATCCATTGCTTTTTCAGCAAATGGAGCAGTGTATTCATTTAGTGTTTGTATGGCAATGTTGATCTCATCTTTGTTGCCAGATTCTACAGAATTTTTAAGTGTATCAATCAAATGATTTGTCTGTTGGATTTCGGATTCGCTCAGGATATCTTTATGCTGTTTCATAAATTTGTCAGACGCCAATATGATCCCATTGGCTTCATTTCTTGATTCCAATAAAGCTTTGATTTTCATGTCGCTTTCGGCGTTTTGAATAGAATCGATTAACATTCTAGCCATATCTTCTTCACTAATACCGTAGGTGGATTTGATCTCTACTTCGGTATTTACTTCGGATCTTAACTCTTTTGCTTTTACTCTCAAAATACCATCTGCATCTAGTAGAAATTGAATTTCTATTTTAGGCATTCCCGCTCCCATTGGGGGTATTCCATTTAATATAAATTCTCCCAGTTTTCTGTTGTTTTCTACAAGGTCTCTTTCACCCTGATAGACGGCAACTTTTAGTTTGGTTTGTCCATCAACAGATGTCGTATACTGTCTACCCACTGAAGATGGAATTTTGCTATTTCTTGGTAAGAGAATATCCATTAATCCTCCGACAGTCTCAATGCCAAGTGATAATGGAGTGATATCTAACAGAAGCATATCTTTTCGATTTCCAGCAAGAATATCTGCTTGAATCGCAGCACCTAAAGCGACGACTTCATCTGGATTTATATCGTGTTTTGCTTCCTTGCCAAAGAAGTCCGAAACTGCAGATCGAACATATGGGACTCGAGTCGATCCACCAACTAATATCACCTCATCAATATTCTCAATCGATAGCTTGGCATCGGCTAATGCTTGCTTGCAACTATTTATAGATTTGTCAACGAGTGGTTTGATTAACTGCTGAAATTCGAGCTTGTCTATTGAGATACTTTGCTCGTTGATCTTGGAAGAGAATTCAAGCGATGAGCTCAATTGTTTTTTAGCTTTTTCAGCTTGAGTTCTGAGTAATTGACCTAGAGACTTATCTGATTGTAATGATAATTCAGATAAACCTAAATCTGTCATCCATTTATCAATGATAACTTTATCAAAATCATCGCCTCCTAAAAAGGTGTCTCCATTCGTAGACAAGACTTCAAATATTCCATTTTGAATCTCTAGAATGGATACATCAAATGTACCTCCACCTAGATCATACACTGCTACAGTATAAGATTGATCTCTGTTTACCCCAAGTCCATAAGCAAGACTTGCCGCTGTGGGTTCATTGACTATTCGCAGCACATCTAGTCCTGCAATTTTTCCAGCATCTCTCGTTGCTTGACGCTGTGCATCATTGAAATATGCGGGCACAGTAATGACTGCTTTTTGAATAGGCCTTCCTAGTTCGGCTTCGCCATTTTCTTTCAATTGCAAAAGGATTTTTGCCGATAGCTCTACTGGAGTATAGAAGCGTTCTCCAACTTGAATTTTAACTAGACTTTCTGTGTCTTCATCGATGATCTTATAGCCAAGAAACGCGTCATAAGCATTGACGTCTCCATAAGATTTACCCATGAGCCTTTTGACAGAATAGATTGTTCTTTCAGGACTACTTAATAAGAATTGTTTAGCATCATTGCCTACAAACACCTCATCTGATTCATTAAAGTGAATAATTGACGGGACCAATGTGTGCTTGCCTGACTTATTCTTTAAAGCATATGGATTAGTATCATGGATATAAGCTATAAGACTATTGGTCGTGCCAAGGTCTATACCGACAATCAGATCTGCTTCTTTTTCTTTTTCTACGGTTCCATCTTTTAGATTGATAGAGATTTTAGCCATTTGATTTCTTACTTGTGATTACTGATTTTCAGATTTTAATTATGCCACGAAGATACAGGTATAATGTAGATTCCATAAACTATATTGACCTGGACTTTTATTAGAATATTGCTAACTAAATTAATACTTAAACTTCGTTGCGATACAAGTGTTTATATGTTATATGCAAAAAGCGATCTATGTACATCCATTAAGTCGACTCCAATTTTTTGATTTCAAGGCACTTAAGTACCTTGGAAGGATAAACACAATCCTTGTGAAATTGTTCCCTTGTAAATTAGTTGTTAGATGAAATCTATTTTTGATAATAAGGCAGCAAGATTATTCTATATACTAGGTGGATTTTTTGTTGCGAATGCATTGGTTGCAGAGTTTGTAGGAGTTAAAATATTTTCGGTAGAGCAGTCATTTGGATTTGAATCATTCAATTGGACTATCGCAGGAATTGAAGGCTTGGGTTTGAATATGTCAGCAGGTTCGATACTTTGGCCTGTCGTGTTTGTGATGACTGATGTCATTAATGAATACTTTGGTAAGCGAGGAGTCAAGCTGCTTTCCTACTTTACGGTTATTTTGATTTTATATGCATTTTTCATGGTTTACTTCGCAATTTCCTTAAGTCCAGAAAATTGGTGGGAAAATATAAGTGGATTGAATGAGGTCAACCCAGAGAGTAGCATTGCTAATATGAATGTTGCTTTTAGCAAAATATTTGGTCAAGGAATGTGGATTATTATCGGCAGCTTGGTCGCCTTTATGGTAGGTCAAATCGTAGATGTTTTTACATTTCATAAAATAAAATCATGGACAGGAGAAAAGAAAATTTGGTTGAGAGCCACGGGATCGACTTTGGTCTCTCAATTTATTGATAGCTTTGTGGTTTTATTTATTGCATTTTATATAGGAGCTGATTGGGATTTAGTTCGCGTATTAGTCATAGGTTGTGTTGGTTATATTTATAAATTTTCACTTGCTATCTTATTAACTCCAATCATTTATATCGCTCATTATTTAATTGATAATTATCTAGGTGCAGAATTAGCGGCTAAACTTAAATCTGACGCCCAAACTACATAAACAAAGATGTTTCCTAAAAATACAAGACAGACGACCAACTCAATATTTATGGTCAAGCCAGCAAACTTTGGATTTAACAAAGAGACTGCTGTGAATAATGCTTTTCAAGTGGACGACGCGAGTATGACCGCCAAAGAAATTCAGGATCAGGCGATGATAGAATTTAATGCGATGGTTGAAAAACTTCGTGCATACGAAATCAATGTTCTCGTCATTGAAGATAGTCCCAAGCCTGTAAAAACAGATGCCATTTTCCCAAATAACTGGGTGACATTTCACACGGGAGGTTATGTCGTGACATATCCGATGTATTCTGAAGTGAGGCGCCACGAGAGGAGAGATGATATTATCAAACAAATAGGGCAATCGTTTAAAATCAATAAGCAATACTCATTTGATTATTATGAAGAAAAAGGCCAATTTCTAGAAGGAACGGGGAGTATGATTTTAGATAGAGCCAACAACAAAATTTATGCTTGTCTAAGCGAACGCACAAATATTAAGGTATTAGAAAAATTTGCTGTGCTGAGTAACTATGAAAAAATCATATTTCACGGAGTTGATCATGAGGGAATGCCTATTTATCATACAAATGTGATTATGGCTATGGGACAAGACTTTGTTGTGCTGTGTTTGGAATGTATTCCAGATCTTTTAGAACAGCGTGCATTGGTTAAATCTATAGAAGCTGATGGAAAGGAAATTATTTACATCACATTTGACCAGGTAAAATCTTTTGCTGGCAATATGCTAGAGCTACAAAAACCAGATGGCACGGGACTAACAGTGATGTCAGAGCAGGCTTTTAAATCTATGGAGCCAGAGCAAATAAAACAAATAAATAAGTACAGCGATTTCATGTACTCGCCGATACCGACAATCGAAAAATATGGAGGTGGTAGCGTACGCTGTATGATGGCAGAAATTTTCCTCGATCCTAAATCAATTTAAAATTTATTTCAAGATATTCTTTGTATGACATTTTGGACATAAAGTCTTGATCATAGGCTGTTTTTATATTACCTTTGAAATAATGTGTTCCGCTGTTGAAAAAAAAGTTTGGTTAATTCAAAACTTTAACATTTAAAAGTGGACGTTTTAGAGATTTCAATCGTCTCATTAGTACAAAGCTTAATAATCCTATGAACAAATTAGTTGAATTTTTTAATTCATTCCTCGGTCTATTCAAAAAAAATCAAGAGCCTGAAAATTCTGTTTTTGGAAATGATGAAGAGTACGATGGTTGGTTGGGTATATAATACCCTAAAATCTCGGCTGAATTAAAACCGCGCAAGTCTATCGTCTCAGTGCATATAGCTTATCCGAGTTTGTCAGGACCTCTTTGCATATATTTTCTTTACATCTTATTCATACATAGTTTTTTTTGAATCATCACTTGTGATTGAGTAGATGGCAGTTTTGTCACGTTAAATATTTATTAATCAGCCATTTTATTTTTATCTCTTTCCTATATTGCGAATGAGCTATTTTTCTCAAATCTAAAAATTACTTATGTTGAAGATAAACACACAATATGTTAAAGGGGTGGTTTGCTTTGTATTGCTCTTACTTACTTTGCCCTTAATACAGGCGCAGGATGCAAAAAAGACTGCAGCAGGTTTGTACAATGAAGGCTTAGCACTATTGAAAGCAAAGAATTATGCAGATGGTTTAATTACATTAGAACAAGCATTAACTCAGGCAGAAGCTGATGGTAATGAAAAAGTTATTGACCTTGCTAAGAAAAATGGTGCGATGGCAGCATATAATCTTGGCAATAGCAAGAGAACAGCAAAAGCTTATGATGAAGCAGCAGCTCTCTATGCAAAAGGAAAAATCATGAATCCTACATATGCATCTAATTATATAGGCGCAGCTAGAGTTATGGATGCAAAAGGTGATAAAGAAGGTGCCCTTAAGGCATTTTTAGAAGCAGCGGATAAAGCAACTTCCGCAAACAGTGCTAAAAAAACAGATGAAGCTTTCAAAAGAGGAAAATCGGTATTGACTTCACTGTATAATGAAAAAGCATATGCTAAGGTCGTTTCTTTAGGAAAGGAGTTTTTAGCGAAATCACAGAATGCTGATGTTAATTATTATGTCGGTAAAAGCCTGATGCAAACAGATGGACATGCAGATGCTGTGACACACTTTGATGCAGCACTAGTTGCAAATCCAGAAAAGAAAGATAGAGTGATATATGCTAAAGCACAATCATTAGAAAAGTTAGGCAAAAATGCAGATGCCGTGGCAGCATATAAGATGATCACGGACGAAAAATACAAAGCAAACGCTGCTCATAAAGTAACTACTTTACAGAAGTAGAATTTTGCTTACATCAAAAGATAATAAGCCGAATAGTGTATCACTGTTCGGCTTTTTGTTTTTAGAAAACGATGAGGCTTACGAGAGATCTTTTAGGTTTGATTGTCCAAAGAATACAAAGTCTATACTGGGTATATTTAGTTATATCAACAGTTGATCTGAGAGGGACTTAGAAATTATACCTTACACTTTACCTGTAACAATTAATCGTCAAGTCAGAAAATCTTTAATATATGCCTATGAAATGAACGAAGACAGTCATATGGGAAATGTAAATATTTAAAAAACTATATGTGTAAACAACTAAAAAAGAACTTGAAACTTTGTCATGCACTCATTTAATATGCCGTTGTTTTATTCAAAGTCTTTATAAAAACAGTTGGTGTTTTTTTAGTGTGTTTGGTGAATGCCCTGGTAAAAGATTGGGCACTGTTAAACCCAGATTCACGAGCTAAAGCTTGTATTGTATATCTTCTATATTTGTACTCAGTACTTAATTTGTCAAGTATAAATTCTATTCTTAGTCTATTTATATAATTAGTAAAATTCATATGCTTAGTTTCATTAATGACCTTAGATAAATATGAACTATTTGTATGTAATTCTTTGGCTAATAAATTTAAATTATAGCCAATTTTTGTGAATTTATTATGATCTTCAAAGTCATTAAGTCCCAAATTTATTCTGTTCACTATTTCTGGATCTAATTCATTGAGTTTAGATTTAGAATCTTGATGATTTGTATCTATATGAATAGTGTCTATTGATTTTTTCTGTTTACTTGTTGCCAGTATAGGTGATTGTAATTTTTGTATTAGTCGCCTTAAGTAGTGGAAAACAATAAATCCTATTATCAATACACACAAAGCAAGTAATATTGACGCATATTTAAATTTCTGTTTTAAGCTATCTATCGCTTTACTTTGGTTGAGAAGTGCTTCGTTTTTTTCAACAATTAAATCAAGGTTTGCTATGTTTAATTGTTCTTTATGAAGAATGTGGTCTGCTATTTTTTTCTTTGTTAAATAATATATTTCTTTTTCTTGATTATTTTCAGATTTATAATAATTGTATAGAAAATTATATCCTTCTACTGCCCATTCAAGTAGATCATTATTAATGGTAGCTAGTGAGTCGAGTTCTTCGAAAATGACAATGCTTTCTTTCTGTCTACCTGCTGCTATAAGTGCCTTAGCTAGATATTCTAAACCGCAAGAATAGGTCGTCTCAAATTCCCTGACATAGACAAGACCTCTTTTTAAAGTGTCAATTGCTTCATCATGATTGCCTTGTACACTTTTAGTCTTGCCATATAAATGGAGAAACCTGGAATAGGTTCTTTTGTCAATATCAAAACTTCCATAGAGACCTTCTTTCAATAATGGTATTGCGGAAGCATAGTCCTCATCATCACAATATTGCTTAGCGAGGAAGAATATGGTAGCTAAATAATCCTTAGGGTTTTTTGTTTTCCATTCTGGATTTTCTTGAAAGATTTCATACGAACGTGCAAACTCAATCTGAGCTTTTTCGGAGTGATTAATTTTTGAATATATTAAGCCAATAGCTATGTTAATTCTCGTCTGTAGATAATGGTTATTGTTATCTATTGCCAAGCTTTTGGAGATAAGTAATTGATCGACTGCTTCAGGTATGCGATCTTGATATATATACTCTACGCTCTTGTTATAATAACTGTAAGCTGGATATTCACCTTCTGTTAAATCTTTTGTTAGAATAATCAATGTGTCACAGATAGCTAGAGCTTTTATTGTACCGGAATGCAGCATCGTCAGCATACGGTAAGCATTGGCCATTTCAAATTGACTACCATTATCTTTTGCTCTTTTGAGATAGGTATTGACAATGAGCTCCTGTGATTCAGTATTGTTAGCAAAACTGAATGATTTGTATAGACTATCCATAGAGATGGTCATCATTGAGTCAGGTATTGTTGAGTTAGCTGAGACACAATTGAACATGTATAGAAAGCATAGCAGTGAGAACAGTTGCCGGTAGTCGATCATTTGAGTTAGTTTTAAGATGCAATTTAAGATTGATTTTATCATACTGAATTTAATGATTTACACTTAATGTATGAGATTACTTTATGGTTGTGGTTTACTTTACATAGTCTATTGATTTAACATATAAGGAGAAAACATTATTGATAACAATTGTTAATTGATTAGTCAGATTACGAGAATAAAGTTTGATCTATATGTTGGGCAACTTGTCGTGTACATGGAGGAAGTGTCATGCGCGACAATATATTGTCAATACTAGCTTGGTGCATGTTAATTTTTGGTTTTATTAAAAAATATGATTCCGACACATATTTCAATAATATAAGTATCATTTGACCAATCAAATAGATATAGACATGACAAGGCTTGTACGAATTTAATACCATTAGTTAACTAGTCAAGCTTAAAAATTTCCAAATTCTAGATTTCGATTATCAATTCATGAATTGATAGAATATAACACTTTGATTTTTATTTAGTATAGATTGAATTCTAATGTCTAACTAGTTGATTATGAAGTAGATGATTTATTTTAAAGGCTAATATTTTAATTAATCTAAGTTTTGGTCAATCATCAATTAGAGTTCTTAAAATTTTACTGTTA
>Ga0209828_1000700_pt1 | contig 31896 bp, 26 predicted proteins | sample MaitaG_FD_187429 | JGI IMG/M metagenome (GOLD analysis project Ga0209828, IMG submission 187429) | Marine algal microbial communities from Maine, USA - Maine_Asex2 metaG (SPAdes) (version 2) | ecosystem: Host-associated > Algae > Red algae > Unclassified | place: Maine, USA | collected 2015-01-05
ACGACGTGCTCCAGGGCCAGCCTGGTGAGTTGTCGATGGAGATTGGCCTCGGCGGTCCAGAAATTCCCGGACAACGAGAGGTGTCAAGGCCGGCCGCCCCCGGTGCCGATGTCATTCTCACCATCGACCGGTCGTTGCAGTTCGAAGTCGAGCGTGCCTTGATCAGCCAGGTCGAGAGCATGGGCGCGCAGGGTGGCGTCGTGCTCGTGTCGGACCCAAACACAGCCGAAATCTTGGCGATGGCCAGCGTGGTCCGCACCGACGACGGTCGCGTCGTGAGCACGTCGCTCAACATGGCGACGAGTTGGGCGTATGAACCCGGCTCGGTAATGAAGGCGATGACGTTCGGATCGATCATCGACGCAGGGATCGCAAACAGCAGCTCTCGATCGATCGTGCCGGACCGATATGAGCTCTGGGATTACGAATTCACCGACTCCTCGCCACACCCGACCTACGACATGTCCGTAGCCGAAATTGTCACCGTGTCTTCCAATGTGGGAACTGTGCGTTGGGCCGAGCAGCTCGGTGGTGATCGACTCGACACGTACCTGCGCGACTTCGGATTTGGCACTCCAGCAAACCTTGGATTCCCGGGGGAGACGGGCGGACTCATGATCCCGCCCGGCAGCTGGGGTGGTCTCGCCACGGCGACCACTTCGCTAGGCCAGGGCATTTCAGTCACCCCGGCCCAGATGATGGCGGCGTACAACACCATCGCAAACGGCGGCAACTACATGCCACTGCAGATCGTGCGCGAAGTCGCGAATTCTGATGGCACTCGCGAGGTTCCACCCGCGCCGGAACAGCACAGAGTCATTTCCGAGAATGCCGCCGGCCAGGTGCGCACCATGCTGGAGAGCGCGGTCGCGGTCGGTACCGGCGTGAACGCACAAGTCGACGGCTACCGAGTAGCGGGTAAAACCGGAACTGCCCGAAAACCGCTCGACAACGGCCAAGGCTACGAAGACGCTGCGGGGAACTTCCGCTACATCGCGACGTTCGCCGGGTTCTTGCCTGCCGATAGTCCTGAACTGTCGATACTGGTAACGATCGATGAGCCGACCGTCTCGATCTATGCCGGGCATGCGGCCGCACCTCTGTTCGCGGATATTGCGTCGTTCTCTGTGCGTCACTTCGGCATAGCGCCGCCACCGCAGATCGGTGCTGGCCCCGTCTTTGTGAAACCTGACTTTGCGCCACTCGTCGAGGAACGAGTGACGAGTGAACCCGCGGTCATTGCCCCGATCGTCGAGACGCCACCGGTGGTCGAAGGCCAAGCGGCCGATGAGCCCGTGATCGAAGGCCAAGCCGCTGCATTGGCTGACGACACCTTTGAGCTACCAGCGGTTGATGGCTGAGATGCAACTTGAAAAACTGGCGACTGAGCTTGCTTTGGTGGCCGAACTTGGTCCAATCGAAACTCGGTTTGCCGCGAAGCAATCGCACTCCGCTGAATTGCACGATGTAGTGCAGGACTCCCGGACCGCAGCGTCAGGCTCTCTGTTCTGCGCGGTTCCCGGGCTCACCGTAGACGGCCACGACTATGTGGCCGCTGCCGTCAGCCGTGGTGCCGAGGCAGCAATGGTAGAGCGTTTCGTCGACACGCCTTGCGCGCAAATCAAGGTCGGAAGCGTGCGTCGATCAATGGCATACGCGTCCGCACTTGTGCATCACAACCCGAGTCGCGAGCTGGCTGTGGTTGGTGTTACTGGCACGAACGGTAAGACCACCACCACGCAACTTCTGTCCAGCATCGTCACATCAGCGGGGCGATCATGCCGCGTCATCGGCACCCTCGACGGCGCTCACACAACGCCGGAGAGCCCCGAGCTACAACGGCAATTGCGAGCAGCAGCCGACGACGGCATCGATGTCGTGGCGATCGAAGTGTCGTCGCACGCGCTCGACCAACATCGCGCCGACGCCACAGAATTTGCGGTCGCATTGTTCTCTAACCTCACTCCGGATCATCTCGACTACCACGTTGATATGGAGCACTACTTCGAGGCCAAAGCGCGGTTGTTCGATGGGCGCGCCAAAGTCGAACTCATCAACATTGATGACCCCTGGGGTCAACGCCTCGCAGCGGAACGTACCAACGCGACAAAAGTGTCCCTTGCCGATGTCCGCGTTGATACCGAGACCATCACGGGAACCGAGTTCGAGTGGAGAGGCCATCACGTATGGGTGCCGCTCCCCGGTCGCATGAACGTTGCGAACGCTCTGATGGCGGCGGAGTCAGCACTTCTACTGGGCCTGAATGAATCCGAAATCGCCTCTGGTCTCGCCACCGCCACCCGGGTCCCTGGCCGCATGCAACTGGTACTCGAAGTTGCTGATGACCAGCCAACGGTGGTCGTCGACTACTCCCACACACCCGACAGTATCGAGCGAGCCTTGCAAACGCTTCTGGCAGTAACCCAAGGATCAGTGTCCATCGTGTTTGGATGCGGCGGAGATCGGGATCGCTCGAAGCGGCCTCTTATGGCCTCGGCTGCTGAGACGTGGTCTTCGGCCGTGTACCTGACCAACGACAACCCTCGGTCCGAGGATCCGCTCGAGATCGTGGCCGACGTGCTGCGCGGGTTCGACCGGCCAGACCTCGTGCGGATTGAGACCGACCGGAGACTCGCGATCGAACGTGCCATCATCGACGCTGATCCAGGTGATGTCGTGCTGATCGCAGGAAAGGGCCATGAGATGACTCAGACCATTGGCTCCACCGTGCTCCCATTCAACGACGTGCAGGTGGCGCGTTCAATCCTTGAGGCCAACCGATGATCCGACTTCTTATCGCTACCGCCGTCGGGCTCCTGGTGTCGATGTTCGGCACCAAGTTCTTGATCAACTGGCTCACCCAGCGCCAGGTTGCTCAACCAATCCAAGACGACGGCGTGCCCATGCACCGCGAGACCAAGGCCGGCACGCCGACGATGGGTGGGTTGGCGCTCGTCGCGGGAATCGTGATCGCCTACGTGGTGAGCGACTTGTATAACGGCATCTACACGCGTAGCGGCCTGTTGGTCGTTTTCGCCATTGTTGGATCAGCAGCAGTGGGTCTGCTCGACGACTGGATCAAGGTCGGCCAAGAACGCAATCTGGGATTGCGCGCTCGGGCCAAGATGGGCGGACAGCTCGCCGTGGCAACAACCTTTGCGGTACTCATGGTCACCTTGACCGACGTGCACACCGAGGTTTCGTTCACGCGCTGGGATTCGATCGGCTTCGATCTTGGTCCGGTGGGCTGGTGTATTTGGGCCATTGTTCTTCTGGTGGCGACCAGCAACAGCGTGAACCTCACCGACGGCCTCGATGGCCTTGCCGGCGGTGCATCGCTGTTTGCGTTCGCAACGTTCACCGCAATTGCCTTCTGGATGTTCGGCAACCCCGAAATCTACGACGTGCCCCACGCGCTTGACCTGGCTGTTGTCGCAGCCGGAGGCGTCGGAGCATGCGCTGGCTTTTTGTGGTGGAACGCCGCTCCTGCTCAGATCTTCATGGGTGATACGGGAAGCCTGGCGCTCGGATCTGGGCTGGCCGCCCTTGCGCTTGCGCTCAATACACACCTGCTGCTTCCTATCGTGGGCGCCCTGTTTGTGGCCGAGACGGTTTCGGTAATCATTCAGGTTGCGGTGTTCAAACGCACTGGCAAGCGAGTGTTTCTGATCGCCCCGGTGCACCATCATTTTGAGATGCTGGGCTGGCCTGAGACCCGCGTCATTATCCGGTTTTGGCTTATGGCTGGTTTCGCTGCGGCCCTCGCTCTCGGAATCTTCTACGCAGACTTCCTCTCTATTCCGGGAGCGGTTGAGTAGATGACCACCACCATCCGGCCGCCCGACCGCAGACAACCAAGCCGAACTCAGAAACGTGCTGCCGCGCGCCAAGATCCGCAGCGCCGCCTGTCCTGGTTGCAACCCCTGCGCCACCCCAGCGTGGTGGCCGGGCAGCGGACCATCGAATTTGCTGTTCTCCTATTACTCACTTTGGCGCTGACCTTCATTGGTCTCATCATGGTGTTATCGGCATCGTCGGTAAAGAGCGTGCAAGAAGGGGGCACGCCTTGGTTGTACCTCCAACGCCAGGGGATATGGGCCGCCATTGGCTTAGTCGCCATGGGCGTGATTATGAGACTCGACTATCGCGATATGGCTCGGTTTGCGTCGCTCATGATGGTGGTGACAACGGCCATGCTGATCGCTGTCCAGGTTCCGGGAGTCGGGATCAACGTCAACGGCGCAACCCGTTGGCTAGGTGTCGGGCCGTTCACGGTCCAGCCGTCGGAGTTCGCCAAACTTTCGCTCGCACTGTTTGGCGCCGACTTGATTGCGCGACGGTCCAACCTCGTGCACGACAATCGAGCCGTTCTGATACCCGTGATGGTCATCTCGCTCTTCACCGCAGGCCTCGTGCTTGTCCAACCCAACCAGGGAACGGCGACCATTATTGTCGCCATCGCCATGATCTTGTTGTTCTTGGGCGGTGTTTCGATCTGGTCGCTTGGGTCGGTGAGCGTTGCGCTCCTTGTCGCCTTTGCTGCTTTTGCAGCCTTCACTCCGTATCGACGTGCTCGTCTTGTCTCCTGGATCGATCCGTTTAAGGACCCCGACGGTGCCGGCTACCAGCCGGTGCAGTCCCTGGTGGGCGTTGCCTCCGGGGGACTAGATGGAGTGGGCCTAGGTTCGGGGCGAGCTAAGTGGGGCTTCCTCCCCGAATCTCACACCGACTTCATCTTTAGTGTGATTGCCGAGGAGCTCGGCTTCATTGGTGGCATCACACTCATGCTGTTGTACGTGGGCCTCGTGCTGTTTGGTATTCGCGTGGCGTTCGCTGCGCCCGACCGATTGGGCATGCTGTTGGCAGGCGGCATCACGTCGGCAATTGCGATGCAAGCCTTCATCAACATCGGTGCTGCGATCAACGTCTTGCCGATCAGCGGCGTGCCGTTGCCGTTCGTATCAATGGGAGGGTCGTCGCTCATGATGAACTTGGCAGCCATGGGCGTAGTTCTCAATGTGTCGCGGCAGATACAACGATGACAGATAGCGGGCCCGCTCCTGTATGGGCCGTCATTGCTGGCGGCGGAACATCGGGCCATGTACATCCCGCATTGGCGATCGCACACGAGTTCGTTCGCCGGGGTCGGACCAAGGCCGAACTCCATTTCATTGGCAGTAGCCGCGGTTTGGAAGCCACTCTCGTCCCCGAACACGGATATGCACTGACGGCGCTTCCCGGTCGGGGTATGCAACGCACCATCAATCTGCAGAACGTCAAGTCAGCGGCAGCCCTCGGAGTCGCTGGTCTCAAGGCCGTGCGTGCGCTGAGGCAGTTGAAGCCCGCGGTGCTCGTCACCGTGGGCGGATATGCCAGCTTGCCCGCTGTCGTTGCAGCGGTCTTGCTGCGCATCCCGATTATTGCGACCGAGCAGAACAGCGTGCCGGGCGCGGCAAACAGATTTGCGAGTCGTTGGGCCAAGGCCTGCGCAATCTCGTTCGCCAGCACTGACCTGCCGAACGCAGTACACACCGGCAACCCGTTGCTCGGCGAGATACTCCAAGTAGATCGAACGACCGATGCCGCCGCAGCCAAGGCCCGACTGGGGATTCACCCAGATCGACACCTTGTTGCCGCATTTGGAGGCTCCCTTGGTGCACGCCGAATCAACGAAGCCGTCATTGGCGCCACGCGCAACCTGGCGGATCGCTCTGACCTGGCCATAAGACACGTCGTTGGGGATCGCGACTGGCCACTGTTTGGTGACCATCAGGTTTCGGGCACGTTGCAGTACCAAACTGTCCGCTACGAGCACGCCATGCATGACATATATGCCGCAGCCGACTTTGTGGTCTCGCGAGCTGGTGCAACCTCAGTTGCCGAAATCGCTGAGACTGGAACGCCAGCGATACTTGTGCCGCTGCCCGGCGCCCCGGGCGATCATCAAACACTCAACGCCCGTTCGCTTACCGACAATGGGGCAGGTGTTCTCGTGAAGGACAGCGACCTCGATGCGGCCAAGCTGACTGGCCTGATCGAAGAACTCATCTCTGATCCCACCCGGCGTGCTGAAATCTCCACGAAGGCGACAGCGCACGCAAAGCCTGACGCTGCTCGCCATATCGCCGACTTGGTCGAAGTTCACGCCCGTGAGCGATAGCGACTCCGTCGGGGGCATCGACCTTTCGCGCCCACGATCGGTGCACATTGTTGGTCTCGGCGGGGCTGCAATGCGAGCGATCGCCAGGGTGTTAGTAACGATGGGTCATCGAGTGAGTGGCTCTGACCGGGCCGCCTCGAAGTACCTCGAGGAACTCCAACTCCTCGGTGTAACCGTGCACGTCGGTCACGCAGCCACGCAGATCGAGGGCGCTGATTTTCTCGCTCGATCCACCGCAGTGCCAGATGACAATCCTGAAGTCGCTGCTGCCCTCACCGGGGGCATCGCGGTTCACACCCGCGCCGAGATACTCACCGCGATTACCCAGGTCAAACCAGGAATACTCGTCGCTGGCACACACGGCAAGACAACAACTTCTTCCATGCTTGCAGTGCTGCTTGATCACGCTGGGCTGAATCCGTCGTTCGTGATTGGAAGCGACGTCGGATACTTCGGCACGGGAGCCCGGTGGACGTCGAGTCGACATTGTGTGGTCGAGGCCGATGAAAGCGACGGCACGTTCTTAGTGCTGCCCGCTGCTCACGCTGTGGTTACGTCGCTTGACCCAGATCACTTGGAGTTCTACGGGTCTGTTCAACGACTCGAAGAGGCCTTCGTGGGTTTCGTCGAGGCGGTTCCTGGAACGACTGCTGTTTGCATCGATGATCCTGACACGGGGGTGCTCCTTGGGCGCTCCGGTGTCGTCACCTACGGAACCCATGAGCAGGCCGATCTGCAGATCAGCCAGATCGCAATCGAAGCAGCTGCGACAACTTTCGATGTGGCCTGGCAGGGCAAAATGCTGGGGCGAGTTCGCGTTGGATTGCCGGGACATCACAACGCACTCAATGCAGCGGCTGCGATCACCATTGCGCGTGAGCTCGGCCTGGACTTTGACGACATCGTCGAGGGGTTGGCCGCTTTCACGGGCGTGGCTCGTCGGTTTGAACCCCGGGGTGAGCACGGTGGAGTCCACTTCGTCGACGACTATGCGCACTTGCCGGCCGAGGTCGAAGCGGCCGTGGGTACGGCAATGCAGGGACCATGGCGCCGAGTGATCGCGGCATATCAACCCCATCGATTCAGCAGGACCGAGGCGTTAGGCGCTACCTTCGCAACCTCGTTTCGAGGAGTCGACGAACTGGTACTCACGGACATCTATCCAGCGGGCGAGGCCCCGCGTGCGGGTGTGAGCGGCCGCATCGTTTTTGATGCCGTTACCGATGCATGCCCCGAACTTCGGGTCACTTGGAAGCCGACCCTGGTCGAGGTAGGGAATTACCTGGCCGACACCCTTGGGCCCGGTGACCTGTGCCTCACGCTCGGTGCTGGCGATCTCACCACTGTTCCAGATCAGGTGCTGACCGCCATGCGCTCGGAATCTTCGGCATCGGCCACATGGCTCCGCACTATCGAATCCGAGCTCCGAGAAAGCAGCGTTCGATACAACGAACCCATTGGGCCCCGCACGACGTATCGCGTTGGAGGAGCGGCGCTCGCCTTTGTTGAGATTGGATCCCACCGGGACCTCGTACGGTTTGTTGATGCGGCCATAAACGCCGCAACGCCGCTCCTCCCGGTTGGCAAGGGGTCCAACATGCTTGTCGCTGACCGGGGCTTTCGAGGCGTGGCCTTCACACTCGCTGGTGAGTTCGATGCCGTCACCATTGCGGGAACGTCGGTCACGCTTGGGGCCGCCGTTGCCTTGCCTGCTGCGGCCCGTCGTTTGGCGCGAAACCAGCTCGCTGGATTCGAGTGGGCAGTCGGCGTCCCCGGGACGGTCGGCGGAGCGGTTGCAATGAACGCTGGCGGGCATGGATCCAACATGGCGGCCACTGTGGTTGCGGCCACCATCATGGATCTCACGACCGGCGAGGTCGAGCAACGAACCGGGCTCGATCTCGGCTTTGGCTATCGCTCCTCGACTGTCGTGGCCACGGACCTCGTGCTCGATGTAACGATGGACTTGGTGCTCGGCGATGAGCAAGAGGCCGAAGCAGCACTGAGCGAAATCGTGCGCTGGCGTCGCGACCACCAGCCCGGCGGCCAGAACGCCGGTTCTGTGTTTAGGAACCCTGTCGACGACAGCGCTGGTCGGCTCATCGAGGCAGCGGGTTGTAAAGGCCTGCGAGTTGGTTCTGCGACCGTGAGCGACAAACACGCCAATTTCTTTCAGGCCGATCCGAAGGGGCGCGCCGACGACGTCTATGGGCTGATGCAACTGGTCATCAAGATTGTTCAGTCCAAGTTGGGGATCGTGCTGCAACCAGAGACACGCTTGGTCGGATTCGAGTGACCGACGAGTTCCGTGGTGACAGCAATTCAGATGCCGAGAGCGAGGGGCTCGAACCAACACATCCGCGATTTCGGGCACGGCGCGCCGAGGTCGAAGATCAGTCGCTCCGATCGCGCAACCGAAAGCTGATCGCCGGTGGCGCGATGATCCTGGCCCTGCTGCTTCTGGCCGCATCGACCCAGAGCGCATTGTTAGATGTTGATGAGGTTCGAGTGGTTGGCGCCGAGCGGGCCGAGCCGGACTATCTCCGCGAAGTCGCGGCGATCGAAATCGGTGCGCCGATCCTGGGGCTCGACACCGACACAGCAGAGGAGCGTTTGTCGGCACTCCCGGAGATTGCAAGCGCCGCCGCAACCGCCAGTTGGAACGGCACCGTAACGATTGAGATCAATGAACGAACCCCGGTGGCCCGTATTGAGTCGATCGAGGGCACCGTCGTGGTCGCCGCCGATGGCGTCGTTCTCCTTGTGATCGCTCCGCCTGCAGCGCCCGGGCGAGATGACTCGGGTGACGTAACAGCGAGCGGTGACGCCAGCGCTGGCAACCAAGAACTCCAGCAGTCACTCCGGGCCGCGCGCCTAGAGAAGTTGCCAGCTGACATTGCCGCGCTCCCGGAACTGGCCGGCGCGATGTTCACGACCGAGCCGGGTGACCGGGTTCCCGAGGTGTTGGCCGACGCACTCATGGTCGCAGCTCAGTTGCCCAACGACATCGCAACGGTTACTGATCGCGTTGAGATAACGGTCGACTCGCTTGAATTGCGGGTTGTGGGGGGTGGGGCAATCTCGCTCGGTGATGCTCGGGACCTCGATGCAAAGTTCGATGCCGTGCGGGCCTTTCTTGCGGAGGTGGACCTCAGCTGCCTAGAGACACTCAATGTGCGCGCCCCGACCGTGCCCGTAATTGAGAGAAATTCGGGTTGTTCCTAGGGCGTCCGCACGCTTCAGGCTTGACCTCTACAAGAACTCTGGCCACACTGACCTCACAAAACCTGTACTCGATGTACATGCTCGATATCTCGACCTCTAGTTGAGTCTTGACAACTTAAACCCTGCACTACAGCTCTGGAGAGCTACACTTTCGGCCAGCCGATGGGAAATCTATGATTCACCGGGAGCTCAATAAAACTGTGCGAATGGAGCATCAGTGACAACACCAATTAATTACCTCGCCGTCATCAAGGTTGTCGGAGTCGGGGGCGGCGGCGTTAACGCCGTGAACCGCATGATCGACGCTGGACTTCGTGGCGTCGAGTTCGTCGCCATCAACACCGATGCCCAGGCACTGTTGATGAGCGATGCCGAGATCAAGATCGACATCGGTCGCGAGCTGACCCGCGGGCTTGGAGCTGGCAGTGATCCAGACATCGGCGCCGCTGCGGCCGAGGCACACGAAGACGAGATTCGCACTGCGCTCGAAGGAAGCGACATGGTCTTCATCACTGCGGGCGAAGGCGGCGGAACCGGCACCGGTGCTGCTCCAGTTGTTGCCGACATCGCCAAGTCGCTCGACGCGCTCACCATCGGCGTCGTGACTCGACCATTCGCGTTCGAAGGTCGCCGGCGTTCGGTCCAGGCTGATCAGGGCATCAGCCGGCTGAAAGAAAAAGTCGACACCCAGATCGTGATCCCCAACGATCGATTGCTCTCCATCTCGAGTAAGGACACAACGATCATCGAGGCGTTCCGAATCGCCGACGATGTGCTGCTTCATGGCGTGCAAGGGATCACGACGCTGATCACCACACCGGGTCTTGTGAACACGGACTTCGCAGACGTGAAGATGATTCTGCAAGATGCAGGTTCAGCCCTCATGGGCGTCGGCGAATCATCGGGCGAAGAACGCGGTGTCGGTGCAGCTCGCAAAGCAATCTCGAGCCCGCTCCTCGAGTCTTCGATCGAAGGAGCCCGCGGCATCCTGCTGAACATCACCGGCGGCTCTGACCTTGGCCTCCTCGAAGTCAATGAGGCAGCCGAGATCATTCAGGGCGTCGCTCATCCCGACGCAAATATCATCTTCGGAACCGTCATCGACGAAAACATGGGCGACGCGATTCGAGTCACGGTTATCGCGGCCGGGTTCGATCGCTGGGCCGATGCGACCGGCACGGCCAACCATGGTGCTGTGCCGACTCAAGCAGCGGTCCCTCCGACTCCTCCGCCATCGTATGAGCCCGAAGAAGTCGACGTGTTCGACGAGCTTTCGGATCCCTTCGAAGAGGCGCCAATGCCTGCCGAGGCAGGCAGCGAGTTTGACGATCTCGACGTCCCCTCGTTCCTGAAGTGAGTTCTGGCGACAACGCCGCTGGTCAGCCCTATGTCATCTTCACCTGACCCGGCCGAGATTGCTCGGCGCCAAGAGACTCTGGCCGAACGACTGTCGGCTGTTCGTGAACGAATGGCGACTGCAGGTGGAAACGACGTAACACTGCTCGCCGTGTCAAAGGGCCACCCTGTCGAGGCAGCAATTGCGGCCAGCAATCTTGGCCTCGAAGTTCTGGGCGAGAGCTACGCGCAAGAACTCATGGCAAAGGCAGAGTTGCTTGCTGCTGGCGCTGGCCCCCCTGTGCAGTGGCATTTCATTGGGCAGCTTCAGACCAACAAGGTCCGGTTGATCGCTGACCGTGTTTCGCTCTGGCAATCGGTCGACCGAATTAAAGTTGGCCGCGAGATTGCCAAGCGTGCGCCCGGAGCACGAGTGCTGGCTCAAGTAAATCTTTCATCGGAATCACAGAAGGCCGGTTGTTCATTCTCTGCAGTTGGCGATCTGGTCAAGGAGCTCCAAGATCTCGGCCTGGTCGTCGAGGGGCTCATGGGCATCGGCACCGCGGGCAATGATGCGGCAACCTCGGCAGGCTTTGCTCGCCTCCGACGAGCGGTCGACACGCATGAGCTCACAGAGTGCTCCATGGGCATGACTGCCGATCTCGAGCAGGCCATCGCCGAGGGGTCAACGATGGTCAGAGTCGGCACCGACATCTTCGGCGCACGAGACTGAACCCAGCAGGGCTCCCCATGCTGGCGCTATCGGGTCACTAGTATTTACTGACGCTCAACCCTTGGGGCGATGACTTATGTCCATCTGGAAAACCACAATGACCTGGCTCGGACTCGGCCCAGACGCCGAATACGAGCAATCTTCTGCTGACCCGTCAGCCGGAGGCTTCAGTGACCCCGTGCTGCGCTCTGACGCTCGTCAGGCTGGAACGGATCCCTCCGCCGGTGTTGTCCGCGGTCCAGTGAGCCCTATGAGCGAGCACGGACACAGCGACTTCAGTGCAGTGCGGTCCCTCGGCCCAATGAGTGACACTGCGGCTGACGGCAATGGTCAGGATCTCTCGAGCGTTGACTATGACGGCTCTGCGATGCGCCCGGCACAAGACGTTCGTCCGCTGAGCAACACTTCGCTGCGCCCAGTCGAAGTCACCGACCGCAATGACCCGCCAATGGGCTCAGTTCAGGCGGTTCCGACCGTGCCTGGGTCCAAGCCCCAACTGGTTGCTCCTCGGAGCTTCAACGATGCACAAGAAGTCGCTGATCGATTCCGCGGCGGCGCTCCGGTAATTCTGAACTTGCAGGAAACCGATGCCGAGCTGGGTCGACGGCTCATCGACTTCTGTAGTGGTCTTACCTATGGTCTGCGCGGGCAAATGCAACGTGTCGGCGATCGGGTATTTCTCGTAACTCCGGCCGACGTGCAACTCACCGCCGACGATCATCGGCTCATGCGCGATAGCGGTTTACTCGGCTCCTAAATGCCGATCTTGACGAATGCCGTGACCAAAACGGGCATTAGGTAGCTCTGACAACTACGATCTCGGTCGTTGCACACACCCCTGTCGGAGGAAAACTACTATGACCGAAGGCGAGTTTCCGTTTCGGAGCTTCACCATGCGTTCCGAGGGCTATGACCGGGGCGAAGTTGACTCCTACGTAGCGGAACTACAAGGCGAGATCGTCGAAGTCCGACGAGCGCTGGAAACAGCTACGCCCGCCGGTGAGTCCGATGCCCGGCTCCATGACCCGGAAGGGGCTGTGACCCGCACGCTGGCCATTGCCCAAGAGACCGCGGACAGAGTGCTTCATGATGCCCAGATCGAGGCCGACCGTCGGCGCTCCGAAGCCGACGAGCATGCAACTGGTGTTGTGGCCGACGCCGATGAGCGTGCAGCCCGCCTGCTCGGTGACATGGAGGCACAAGCCGCCGAAGTCCGCGAGCAGGGCGTTGCTGCGGCGCGCAGTGCCATTCAGGTTGAACGAGACAAGGCTATGGCTGAACTCGCACACGTGCGGCGAGTGCGAGATGACTTGCGCACCGAGGCAGTGGATCTCAAGGCTTCGCTCGATCGCTACCGCAGTCAGGCGCGTGAGGCGAGCGACAGCTTGGCCGCTGCATCATCCGGGCCGCTCATGAGTCTCGACCTTCCTGATTTCGTCGACGACGATGTCGTGCTGGCCGGGATCTCTTCGAACGTGCAGAACGCCAACGAAGCCGAGGCCGATGTCGAGGTCGACGACGACTTGGTGCAGTTGCTCGAAGACGATGACAACGAGTCGGCGTTGGACGACTCAGAGACGGTCGTCATTGCGGCGGCGGTCCCAGACATCGAGGCACCGCCTACCGACGCATCCGATGTTCAGGGTCAAGAACTCAAGTTCGCTCCCGACGTGAGCGAAGATAGCGACGACGACGCCGCTGCAGGGGATGAAACCCTGGCCGACGTTATAGCGATCGGTACCGACGGGGCCGAGGCTGATGACACTGCCAATGAGACCCCGTCTACCGGTCGCGGTACCTTTTTGGCCGAAGTGCGCGCTGCCGCCGAAGACGACGACGTTGCGTTGGCACCCGAAAACGACGGTTCCGATCGGTTCCTGTCGGAACTACGCGGCTTGACCGACGACGACGGCGACGAGCTCAATAGCGACGCAGCCGACACGTTCTTCGACGACGACAAGTAGCGCAATCGAAGGAGCTTTGGCCTAGGCGAGCGCGATTGCAATCATCACATTGTGGCCGTCGAGATCGCAGCTGAACCCGTCGGAGTTGACTGCGTCGAATGACAGGCTGGTAGCGAGTACCTGCGCCGCAAGATTGTCCAGATGCGGCTCTAGCCACATCTGGACTTCGGTGTCTGCATCGAGCGTGAGCGCAATGCGATCGGTGACATCGAGACCCGATGATCGACGTGCGTCCTGGATGTGTCGTGACAGCTGCCGCGAGTGTCCCTCGTTGACAAGCTCGGGGGTCAGTTCGGTGTCGAGTACAACGACAGCATCACCGCCGCTCAAGCCCCCGATAGCTCCATCGGTAGCTGGCTCGAGCGCAATCTCATACTCATCGCCGGTCAGGGTGTGTTCGCCCACCGCAACCGAACCGTCGGCATTTGCTGACCAATTGCCGTTGCGGGCTGCGCCCAAGACATCCTGCATAGCCTTGCCTAGTCGTGGTCCCAGCAACTTGCCGTTTGGCTTGAGTACCCGAGTGGCAAACGCATCGAGTTCGTTGGAGAAGGTCACTTTCTTCACGTTGACCTCATCGCGGATGAGATCGGCCAGGGGTGCGAGTGCGTCGGTATCTGGCCCTGCAATGGTCAATTCAGCAAGCGGGATTCGCACGCCGATGCCGCTGTCTTCGCGCAGGTTCAGTGTGGCAGAGCAGACATCTCGCACGCGATCCATGGCCTGAACAAGCTCGGGGTCAAACGGCAGGTTGTCGGCAGCCGGCCAGTCGGCCAAATGTACGCTGTCGCCACCGACGAGGCCGCGGTGGATCTCCTCGGCAACCATGGGAAGAAGCGGCGCAAGCGTGCGACTCAACGTGACCAGCACGGTGTAAAGCGTGTTGTAGGCAGCTTGCTTGTCCACCGGATCCGCTTCGGACGTGGGAGCCCAGAATCTCGTGCGGCTACGACGGATGTACCAGTTGTTCAACGCGTCGGTGAACGACTGAGCCGTGGCCGTGGCTCCGGGCAAGTCATAGGCGTCCATAGCTGCAGTGACCGAATCAACGAATTCACGCGTCTTGGCCAAGATGTAGCGGTCCACGAGCTCTGTGCTGGATGCGTCGAATTCGGCTGTCAATCCATCTGCGTTTGCATACAGCGTGAAGAACGAATACGCATTCCAGACCGGGTTGATGATCAGACGAGTGACATCGCGGATCTCGCGTTCGCTGATGCGGAGATCGCCACCCCGGACGATCGGCGATGACATGAGGTACCACCGCAGCGCATCGGCGCCCACGGTGTTGAACATTTCTTCTGGGTCTGGGTAGTTTTTGAGCCGCTTGGAGAGCTTGTCGCCATTTTCGGCGAGGACAATGCCGTGCGCGATTGCATTGCGGAATGGAGGGCGATCAAACAGCGCAGTTGACAGAACATGAAGCGTGTAGAACCAACCGCGGGTTTGGTTGATGTACTCAACAATAAAGTCGGCCGGGAAATGGTCCTCGAACCATTCCTTGTTTTCGAACGGGTAATGCACCTGGGCGTAAGGCATCGAACCGCTCTCGAACCAGCAATCAAAGACCTCGGGCACTCGGCGCATAGTCGACTGACCGGTTGGATCGTCTGGGTTCGGGCGCGTGAGTTCGTCGATGAAGGGGCGGTGAAGGTCTGTAGGGCGGACACCAAAGTCGGCTTCGAGTTCGTCGAGGCTGCCGTAGACATCAGTGCGCGGGTAGTCCGGATTGTCGGACTCCCACACCGGTATTGGTGAGCCCCAGAAGCGGTTACGGCTGATCGACCAGTCGCGAGCTCCTTCGAGCCATTTGCCGAACCGGCCATCGCGGACGTTGTTGGGTACCCAGTTGATCTCTTGGTTTAGCTCGACCATGCGATCGCGAAATGCGGTGACCTCGACATACCACGACGGCAGCGCCCGATAGATCACTGGCGTATCGGTGCGCCAACAATGGGGATAGTTGTGATCGTACGTTTCGTGGCGCACGATCACGCCGCGCTCTTTGAGATGGGTGATGATGAGTGGGTTGGCCTCGAACACATTCGTGCGAGCCCAGTCAGTCACCTCGTCGGTGAACTTTCCCTCATCGTCGACGGGCACGACCATGGTAATGCCGTGCGCTTCGCAGACTGCCTGGTCGTCTTCGCCGAAGCCCGGAGCCATGTGCACGATTCCGGTGCCGTCGCCAGTTTCGACGAAGTCTGCACCGAGCACTCGAAAAGAGTCGGGGTGATCAGCAAAGTAGGGGAGTAGTGGCGCATAGGTGCGCCCGACGAGCTCGGAGCCGTCTATCTCGAGCAGCACGGTGTGCTCGCCGAGTTCTTTGGCATATCGAGTGAGAGCATCGGTGCCAAGGATCCACTTCTCATCGCCGCCCTCGGGCTGCACGAGGCTGTAGCTAATTTCGGGACCGACGGCCAGGGCCAGGTTTGATGGCAACGTCCACGGCGTGGTGGTCCAGGCAAGGATCTTGACCGTGCCGTCGAAGGCATCGGACTGTTCTGGTGCGGGCTGCAGCGCAAAGGCAACCGTGAGGGCGGGGTCTTGGCGCGGGCGGGTGGCATCATCGAGCCGGATTTCGAAGTTCGAAAGTGGTGTCTCGGCGCCCCACGAGTACGGCATGACACGGTTGGCGCGGTAGATCAGGCCCTTGTCCCATAGTTGTTTAAACGCCCAGATGACGCTCTCCATGTAGGAGACGTCCATGGTCTTGTAGTCGTTCTCGAAATCGACCCACCGAGCTTGGCGAGTTACGTATCGTTCCCACTCCGACGTATAACGAAGCACCGAAGATCGGCAGTACGCATTAAAGGTGTCGATGCCGTACTCGGTGATCGCTCGGCGGCCAGACACCTCGAGTTCTTGCTCGGCGCCCATCTCAGCGGGCAACCCGTGACAATCCCAGCCGAAGCGGCGTTCAACCCGGTTGCCACGCATCGACTGGTATCTCGGAACGACGTCTTTTACGTAGCCGGTCAGCAGGTGGCCGTAGTGCGGTAAGCCGTTCGCAAAGGGTGGGCCGTCGTAGAACACGAACTCGTTCGCGGGCGTGCGTTTCTCCACCGACGCCACGAAAGCGCCCTCGTCTTGCCACTGCTGCAGAATGCGCTCTTCGAGCGCTGGCAGGTCGAGTTTTGGGTCAACGGTGGGGTACGGCAGCTGGTCGCTCATAGTCCCGCTAGAGGCTATCGCCAGCAGGTGATCATTGGATCGTGTATTCCTGTGGCTATACTCCGGCGCGCTCACATTGAGTGAAAGGTTAGCGATGGCAGCACGAAAGAAGCCGGCCAAAAAACCGGCTGTAAAGAAGGCCAAAGCCACAGCCAAGAAGGCGACGGCCAAGAAGACTGCTGTGAAAAAATCAGCGACCACGAAGGCCCCTGCAAAAAAAACCGCGCAGAAAAAAGCCAGTGCCAAACCGACCGCCACCAAAAAATCGAGCGCCAAGAAGCCCGCAACCAAGAAGCCCGCAACTAAGAAGCCCGCAACCAAGAAGCCCGCAACCAAGAAGGCAGCCGAAAAACCAGTGAAATCGCCCTTTGGCCAGAAGTTCATTGACCAGCAAGAGCAAAAGCTCTTGGAAGAAAAAGCTCGTTACACCAAGTCTGCGAAGACGTGGAAAGACGAAGCGGACAGCCTGCTCGTCGACCGCGAGCCGGGCGATGTCCAGTTCGACGAAGAGTCCGGCGATGGTGACACATTGCAGGTCGAGCGCGAACGCGACCTGGCACTCAGTAGTTATGCGATGAACGCCGTCGAGGAAATCGACGAGGCCCTAAAGCGGGTTAAGGCCGGCACCTACGGCATGTGCGTTACATCGGGCAAGCCAATTCCAAAGGAGCGCCTCGAAGCAATTCCCTGGGCAGCCGAACGTGTCGAATACAAAGTCGCCGGATTCCGCCGGTAGGGCCGACATCGACACCGATGTTGTAGGCGCAACTTCACCTGCTGGGGCAGGGCGTGGCGGCATGTGGGTGGTGGCGGTGATTGGGCTCGCTGTGATCGTGCTGGATCAGGTCACCAAAATCTGGGCCGCATCTGAGCTCGTTGACCGCAATATCGATCTGGTCTGGACTGCCCGATTCAACCTGCACCGCAACTATGGATCCGCGTTCGGACTCGGGTCCTCGTTCGGCCGATGGTTGGGGCTGATCATCTTTGCTGTGGTCATCGGCGTAATTCTTTACGCCCGCCGAATCACCGACCGCCGAATGTTGGTACTTTTTGGAGCCATCATTGGCGGAGCAATCGGCAACCTGATTGATCGTCTGCTGCGGGCCGAAGATGGGTTTATGAGCGGCGGCGTGATCGACTTCATTGACTTCCAGTGGTGGCCAATCTTCAACGTGGCTGACATGGCTGTCGTCTGTGGCGCTATTGGACTTATGGTCCTGAGCATGCGAGAAGTAACGCCCGAGGATGCTTGAGCAATAATGACAACGTCACCGTGATTGACGAAGTACTACCGGAGCCCCTCGATGGCGAGCGCCTTGACCGCGTCGTTGCGATGCTCGACGGCTGTTCCAGGTCGGTTGCAGCCAATTTGATTGCCGCTGGCAGCGTGCAACTCGACGGGCGCGTCTACACCCAGCGGTCAGTCCGGGTGGCCGCTGGTCAAACCGTGACGTTCCAGCAGACCGAAGCTGAAGTTGTCGTCCTCGACGCTGACCCCGCCGTCGAGTTCGAGGTCGTGCACGACGACGAAGACGTGATCGTAGTGCACAAGCCAGCGGGTCTGATCGTGCACCCCGGCGCCGGCCGCCCAGACAAGACGCTCGTAAACGGTTTGCTCGCCCGATTTCCCGAGATCGCCGATGTCGGCCAAGAAGGTCGGCCGGGCATCGTGCATCGCCTCGACGGCGAAACGAGCGGGCTACTCGTGGTGGCCCGCACGTCCGCCGCCTACGACGCGTTGACTGCGGCGATGGCACGGCACGACGTGGACCGGATCTACTCCGCCATCGTGAGCGGCACCGTCGCAGACGATCGCGGTGTCATCGACGCTCCCATTGGCCGGTCCACACAGCGACGCACGCGCATGGCCGTGATTTCCGATGGGCGAGAAGCCCGAACTCACTACGAAGTCAAGGCTCGCAGCTACGACGAACCAGCAATGAGCTATCTCCGATGCCAGCTCGAGACGGGGCGCACCCACCAGATCCGTGTGCATCTATCAGCGATTGGATATCCCGTGCTTGGCGACCCGACCTATGGGACCCGGGAGAGCAGAGACGGCTTCGGCCGAGTGGCACTTCATGCCGAACAGCTCGGGTTTGTTCATCCGGTTAGCGGCAAAGATCTTGTTTTTACTGCGCCGATACCCGATGATCTTGCTGAGCTCATCTCGGCCCGCTTTAGCGATTAGGGCACAAATCTAAGAGGTTGCGGGCCACGGCGCATCGCCACTGGCCATGCGGGCAACGTCGGCCAACGTGAACGATCCAAGAAGATCACGCATCTGTTCGCCAACATGGCCCCAGACGGCAAGTAACACGCACTGGCCTTCGTGGTCGCATGCCCCATCGGTATGAGGCTCGCCGAAATCACCAGCACTAATTGGACCGTCGACAGCACTCACCACATCGCTCAGTCGGATCTCAGGCGGCTCTCGGGTCAACATATAGCCGCCACCGACGCCACGCTTTGAGCGAACGATGCCTGCGCCCTTCAGCGAGAGCAGGATTTGTTCCAGGTACGGCTGCGGTAATCCTGTTCGCTCGGCGATGTCTCGGACCGACACCGGTTTCGACCGATCCTCGCGGATCGCCATGGAAAGTAGCGCTCGGCAGGCATAGTCGCCTCGGGTTGACACTCGCACAGGTGTCATCGTAGGCCAGACTGGCAGGCATGAACGCAGATCTGATCCAAGCAATGGCCGTGCCCGAAGGCCAGATGGCTCGGCCGGACTATCAAGGCGCGTGCGTGTCGAACATCGTTCCTGCGCTCCTCGAACACCGCATGCTGGGCGAAGGGTGGATCCCTGACCGGGTGCTCGATGCCGATCAAGTGGTGCTGCTGGTGATCGATGGGCTCGGCTGGAATCAACTTGCTGTTCGCCAACATCTTGCGCCAGTGCTCGCGGCGAGTGAAGGTCAAGCGATCACCACGGTGGCACCGACTACTACGGCAGCAGCACTCACGTCGATCACGACGGGAGCGCCGCCTGGGGATCATGGTTTGGTCGGGTACCGCATCCGGACTGCGGGCGAAACGTTGAACGCACTGCGATGGACGACCGAGACCGGCGACGCACGCGAACGGATCATTCCGTCGGAGCTGCAAGCTCTCGCCCCATTCGGCAGCCGAAACCCCGTGGTGATCACCAAGGGTGAATTCGCTCGCTCCGGATTCACCATGGCTCATCTCGCTGGTGGACAGTTTCGCGGCTACAGCACAATTTCAACCTTTGTCCACGAGATCTCGACTGTCGCCGCGCAGGGCGAACGCTTCATCTATGCGTACTACGACGGCCTTGACCGGGTCGGCCACGAACGAGGCCACGATGCGGCGTTCGATGCCGAGTACGCGTTCGTCGACCGTCTGGTCGGGGAGATTCGACACGCCCTGGCCGACGATGTCGCTTTGGTAGTCACCGCAGACCATGGGCAGGTGCACACGGGCGACAACGTTGTTCCGATTGATGCTGGCGTTATGCGCCATGTTCGCGGAATCTCCGGGGAAGCCCGCTTCGTATGGCTGCATGCGAAACCAGGTTCTGAAGCACTTTTGCCGGATGCCGCGGGGATCGCTCACGGCGATGATGCGTGGGTTCTCTCGGTCGAAGATGTCGTATCTCAGGGCCTGCTCGGCGGGCGGGTTAGCGCCGATGCGCGGGCCCGTTTGGGCGACGTCGCCCTGATCGCGAAATCGACCGTGGCGCTGGTTGACCCCGCAGCACCGGACTCAATCCTGATTGGTCGACATGGGTCGCTGACCGCCGATGAGCTGTACGTGCCGCTGTTGTGCCCCGCACTGTAGAGCGACAGAGTTAGCCTGGCTCCAGCTATGACTGACACAGACGATGCAACAGACCTCCAGGCCAGCGCAGCAGGTTCCACGCCCAGCGAGTCCGACACCTCCGACGGCCCCGAAAGTTCGGTAACGATCGAGCAAGCTGAATTGGTCGACGACGGCGGTGCTGGCGAGGCCAATACCAGCGCTGGCGAGCAGATCGAGCAGCCAGCCAAGGTGATGCGAGTTGGTGCCATGATGCGTCAACTCCTGGAACAAGTGCGCGAGATCGACCTCGATCAACCAAGCCGCGAACGTATGCGCGACATTTATGAGCAGTCAATAACCGAACTGAGCAGCGCACTGTCACCAGAGCTTCACGATGAGCTCCTGCGACTGAGCGGGCCATTTAGCGACGTCGGCACGCCTAGCGAGGCCGAACTCGCAGTTGCCAAGGCCCAACTCGTCGGCTGGCTCGAAGGGTTGGTGCAAGGCATCCAGGCAACCCTGTTCGCCCAACAAGTGGCGGCGCAGCAACAACTCGCCTCGATCCGTGGCGGTCTCCCCGCCGGAGCCCCAACCCAGCCTGGCGCCCCATCCGACGTCCCCGGCCAATACCTCTAACTCAAAGACGTGTACCTGGTACGTGTCTCGTTGGAGCGGACGTGTACCTGGTACGTGTCCCGTTGGAGCGGACGTGTACCTGGTACGTGTCTCGTTGGAGCGGACGTGTACCTGGTACGTGTCCCGTTGGAGCGGACGTCTCAGCGGTGTCGGCCGGCATCAACTGGCCGCGGCGTAAAGCGAAGGGCCCCACTCTTGGCGCAGATCGTTGACAAGCCGGGCGAAAACCGGGCTCCTCGCAGAGCGGATGCGCGCTCGCGCCACAGCGGACCGCATGGAGGATGCCGTGCGGAAACCAAGTAGTGATCTGAGCTCCTCGGCAAACCCGGCTCGACTCTCGTATGCGACAAGAACAACGGCCAGTCGAGGCTCGTTCAGCACCGCAGTCCGAGGTGCCATTAGCTCTTGCGTTGTCATCGCACATCGACGGGCAGCGATTTCGCACAACTCCAGTACCGACTGGTCCACGGTGAGTCGAGGAGCGTGGTGGATCTGTCGCTGGCCATCGGAGAATTTTGTCGCGTCTGAATCGGAGTCAGTCTCTACGTGCACCCGGTGACCGACAGCCCCGCCAAGTAAATTCTCGCTCACTTCTTGATCGACAGTGAATGCGCTGCCGCCGTCGCTTGTGTAGGCAAGATAGGTCGACCATGGATAGGTCCTGATATCGATGCCGAGTTCCAGGGGGTTGCGGTGGACATATCTCACAACGGTTGCTGCATCTGCTTCGTTCCCCAATAAGCGGCTCCAGTATTCAGTGCGAAGTAAGGAGCCGCGACGAGCGTGTCTTGCGTTGAACTCCCTTGCGTATGTTGATTGGAAGTAGTGCATGAAGCTTGGCAGGTTGCCTGCAGGGCAGTGCACGACAGCGTGATAGTGATTACCCATGAGACATGCCGCCGCGACAAGGACTTGAAACTTGTCTCGTGCTTCGTTCATGCGGCGGATGAACTCGTAGCGATCCTGATCTTCGAGGAAGAGATCTTCGTCGCCAACGGCGTGATTGGTGACGTGGTGCCACCCGTCCTCCGGGTTCTTTCGTGGAATTCGGCCCATCTCTAAAAGTTAGATCGGCGGTGTGACAACCAAACCGAGCTAGTCCACAATGAGAGAGCTCACGAGAGGACGTGTACCTGGTACGAGGCTCGCTGGAGAGGACGTGTACCTGGTACGGGTTGCAAGTGGCGATGGCAATCGGCGGAGGGGTGCGATAGGTTCAAAGGTCCAGGAATTACAAGGTTGTAACTATGGCTGGATCGTTCACTCATCTTCATGTGCACACCGAGTTTTCGATGCTCGACGGAGCATCGCGAGTCGGGGAGCTAGCAGCTGCCGCGGCAGCCGACGGTCAGCCCGCAATGGCCATGACCGACCATGGGAACATGTATGGCGTGCTCGACTTCTATCAGGCGTGTAAAGAGGCCGGGGTCAAGCCAATCATTGGTACCGAGGCCTATATGGCCCATGACCATCGCAGCGAGCGACCGAAACGAAGGGGGCGCCTCGATGACTCGGGCGGCGAGACCGAGTCAGGCAAGCTGTACTACCACCTGTGCTTGTTGGCCGAGAACCAGGTCGGCTACAAAAACCTGATCCAACTCTCAAGTCGTGCCTACCTCGAGGGTTACTACTACAAGCCCAGGATCGACTGGGATCTGTTGAATCAACACAGCGAAGGGGTAATCGCTACCACGGGGTGCCTGGGCGGACACGTGCTGCAGTCGCTGCTCAACGGCGATGAGGAAGGAGCACGCCGCAAGGCCGGCAAGCTTCAGGACATCTTTGGACGCGACAACATGTTTGTCGAGATTCAGGATCACGGCATCGGGGCACAACAACAGACGAACCCGCAACTGATCGAGATCGCCAACTATCTAGGCGCACCGTTGGTCGCCACCAACGACACCCACTACACCCACGCTCATGACCACCAGGCACACGACGCCCTGCTCTGTGTGCAGACCGCGTCGCTCATGAGTGACCCGGACCGTTTCAAGTTCGAAGGCAACGAGCACTACGTCAAGTCGTCGGCCGAGATGCGCGACCTGTTCCGCGAGGTTCCAAGCGCATGCGACAACACGTTGTGGATCGCCGAACGGTGCAACGTTGAGATCGAGATGGGTGAGCCCAAACTCCCCAAGTTCCCGCTGCCCGAGGGTTTCACGAACGACTACGAGTATTTGGAACACCTGACCTTCGAAGGAGCGCGCGCTCGCTGGGGCGACAAGCTCAACGACGAGACCGTCGAGCGGTTGGCCTATGAGCTAAAGGTCATCAACGACATGGGCTTCTCGTCGTACTTCCTCATCACGGGCGACTTGATCGACCATGCGCGCAAGAAGAACATTCGAGTTGGTCCCGGGCGAGGTTCTGCTGCTGGCTGCGCTGTGTCCTACTGCTTGCGGATCACTGACTTGGATCCCATCAAGTACGACTTGCTGTTCGAGCGATTTTTGAATCCCGGCCGTCGGTCAATGCCCGATATCGATATGGACTTTGACACGCGGTACCGCGACGAGATGATCCGCTACATGGCCGACTTGTACGGCAACGAACACGTCGCTCAGATCGTGACATTCTCGACCATTAAGGCGCGAGCCGCCGTGCGAGATGCAGCGCGTGTGCTCGGCCACCCCTACATCGTTGGTGACCGCATCGCCAAGATGATGCCGCCACTGGTCATGGGGCGCGATACGCCGCTCTACGCATGCCTCGAGAAGCACCCCAAGTACGAAGACGGCTACGGCATGGCCAAGGATCTGCGCGAATTGCACTCGGTTGATCCCGAGGCGCGCGAAGTCATCGATGTCGCGCTCGGCCTCGAAGGGCTGCGACGCGGCGACGGCATCCATGCCGCAGCGGTAGTGGTGACCGACCAACCGCTGACCGAGTATCTGCCTATCCAACGTAAGCCCGAGGCTGGGCAAGACCCTGCGGATGCTCCGGTCGTGACCCAGTACGAGATGGGCCCGGTCGAAGACCTGGGCCTCCTCAAGCTCGACTTTCTGGGACTGCGCAACCTCGACGTGATCAGCGATGCGCTGGAGATGATCACGCGTACCCAAGGCATCGTCATCGACATCGACAACGTCGATTTGGAAGATGCCAAGACCTATGAGCTTCTCAAACGAGGCGACACCATTGGCGTTTTCCAACTCGAAAGCTCGCCAATGCGGGCGTTAATTCGCTCGCTCGCACCGGACTGCTTCGATGACGTTGCCGCTCTGGTGGCGCTGTACCGCCCTGGCCCAATGGCCATGAACATGCACAACGACTACGCCGATCGCAAAAATGGTCGGCAAGACGTGACGCTGTTACACGACGATGCAGCTGACATGCTGAGCGGCACCTACGGGCTCATGATCTACCAAGAGTCCATGATGCGTATCGCTCAAAAATTTGCCGGTTACTCGCTCGAAGAAGCCGACAACCTGCGCAAGGCTTGCGGCAAGAAAATTCGCGAGGTCATGGCCAAAGAAAAGGTCGGCTTCATCGCTGGTTGTGTCAATACCGGATACGGCGAAGAAGTAGGCGAGAAGTGGTGGGAGCAGATCGAGCCATTTGCCGACTACGCGTTCAACAAAAGCCACAGCTACGGCTATGGCTTTGTCGCGTTCCAGATCGCCTATCTCAAAGCGAACTACCCGGTCGAATATATGGCCTCGCTGCTCACCAGCGTTAAGGGGAGCCTGGATAAGGCTGCGGGATACCTGCACGAATGTCGAATGATGGGCGTCGACGTGCTTGTCCCGAATGTGAACCTGGCGATGAGCGACTTCACCGCTGCTGGCCGCGACGAGCATGGGCTGCCAGACACGATCGTGTTTGGCCTGTCGGCGGTCCGGGGGGTGGGCGAGGGTTTAGTTGGCTTGCTGGTCGAGGAACGCGAGGCGAACGGCCCGTTTGAAGACTTCATCGACTTCTGTGAGCGGGTCGACCCGTCGGTCCTGAATAAGCGCACCATCGAAGCACTCATCAAGGCGGGCGGCTTCGATGCCATGGGGTACGGCCGCAAAGGCATGCTTCAGGTCTTCGAGCAGATCATTGATCTCACCTTGAGCCGCCGCCGCGAACGCGACATGGGTATCCAAACCTTGTTCGGCGAGCTCAGCGAAGAAGAAAGCTTCGACGAACGCCCAAAGATCCCGGAGCTGTACTTCGAGAAGACACCGCGACTCGCGTTCGAGAAGGAGATGTTGGGCCTTTACATCAGCGATCATCCCCTTGCCGGGATCGAAGATGCTCTGCGCCGCAAGAGCGATTGCACCGTGCCTGAGCTGAAGGAACTTGGCGATGGCGAGTTCCGTGCCGTTGGCGGCGTGGTCACCAACCTGCAGCGCAAGTACACGCGCAAGCAGGATCTCATGGCCGTGTTCGAGCTCGAAGACCTCGAAGGCTCCATCGAAGTCATGGTGTTTCCGCGTTCGATGCTCAAGTTCGGGCACATGCTGCGCGACGATGCGGTCGTGGTGGTCAAAGGTCGCGTCAAAGCCAACGACGATGAACGCCAGATGATCTGTAACGAGATCGAGATCTTCGAAGCCCGAGACCGGGTCGGCTCGGTGACGATCAAGCTGGGTGCTGCTGCACTCGAGCAACCCAAGCTCGATGCGCTCAAAGCGGTCATCCTGCGCCACCCCGGCGACTCCGATGTGCTGATCGAATTTCAGGATCTTGGCAAGATGAAAAAGGTCCGGCTGTCTGAGAAGTTCGGTGTCGAACCAGCTTCACCGCTCATGGGCGAACTGCGCGTTCTGCTCGGCCCCGGAGCATTTAGCCTCTAACCTCGCTTGCGGTTGCAGCGATAACGCGAGACAATTTGCGTCCGGGGTCCTCTGGCGACTGAACTAGAGGACGGAGTACGAACAAACTCGTGGGGGCTCACGATGGCATTAGACGTAGCGACGCAGGACTGCACAGCAGTCACCGATGCCGAACTTGAGGAAATGGCTGACCTCTGTTCCGAAGGGCCGAACCCATTTTCTATAGGGCTGCTATCCAAGCAGACCGAGTTGTGGGTGTTGTGTACGACGGCCCGCGAGAACGGCAAGCTTCGGGGGTACGCATTTTCGACTCTTGAACGGCTCGGCGGCACCCCGTGTGTGCTCATTGGGCTGGGATCAGTCACGCCCAACAACCGGCGGTCTACGGTGTTGAACGCGCTGATGAACGAACTGTTTCACCGAGCGCTCATGGCCTTCCCCGATGAAGACGTAGTCTTTGGGGCGCAGTTCAACGACCCGTCAGGCTTCGACGGCTATAAGAAGCTCGCCGACCACATTCCTCGACCCGACTACAAACCAAACGGCGAGGAACGAGCTTGGGGTCGCCGCCTAGCCAAACGTTTCGGCATCGGTAACAGTCGCTACGACGATCGATCGTTCAAAGTCCGCGGCGACGGTTCACAGTCTTCGGTGCTCGACTACACCTCGGCCACCCCCGAAAAAATCAAGGCAGACATCGCAGCGCTGTTCGATGGCCATGACGCATCCAACGGTGACACGTTGGTGTGCCACGGCTGGGTCGCACCAGAAAAGCTCGCCAAGATCGGCAACTAAAACGATGTGAGCAGCCCGCAGCTATTCTGCCGGCACAGGCGAACCTGACGGTTCCAACGATTGTGTGATCAGTAGTGGACTTTGAAGATGTTGTGCGCGCTCGTCGCATGGTGCGCTCATACCGCACAGAACCAGTCGATCCGGGATTGATCGATGGCCTGCTAGCACTGGCAGCCAAAGGACCTTCGGCCGGCAACACTTGGGGTACACACTTTGTTGTGCTCGAAGGCCCACAAGCGGCCGGGTATTGGGACATCACTTTGCCCGCTGATAGGCGTGGTGACTTTCCCTGGCCGAGGCTGCTGGATGCCCCGGTGATCATCCTGCCTTGTGGAGATTCAGCCGCGTACGTGGACCGATACGGCGAGCCTGACAAGAAGCGGACTGGGCTCGGCGAGTCTGCTGACGCGTGGGCAATTCCGTATTGGCACGTAGACACCGCCATGGCCACCATGACGTTGCTGCATGCAGCAACGAACGCAGGTCTTGGGGCACTGTTCTTTGGGGTCTTTGATCATGAGGCTGCTGTTTGCGCAGCGTTGGGTATTCCCGAAACTGTGCGCCCAATCGGCGCAGTGGCATTGGGATGGCCGGGCGATAATGATCGAGTGAGCAGGTCAGCACAACGAGGACGTCCGAACCCCGACGAGATCGTGCATCGAGGTCGCTGGTGACAAACAAATCAACTCCGAGCGGTGTCGTTCTGTGGCTTGCGGGGGCCCGCGTGAAGACGCTGCCGGCTGCGGTCGTGCCGGTCGCCGTGGGTACTGCAGCCGCAGCAAGCCTGGCCGACGGCGGCACGATCTGGTGGCGAGCCGGATGCGCTCTTTTGGTGGCACTTGCGTTGCAAGTCGCCACAAACTTTGCAAACGACTACTCCGACGGCATTCGCGGCACCGACGATGACCGAGCGGGGCCACTTCGTCTTGTTGGTTCAGGACTTGTGCCCGCAAAGCAGGTCAAGCTGGCGGCCCTTGTATCTTTCGGCGTTGCTGCAGTCGCTGGCTCGGCGCTTGTCATCGTGGTCGGTCCTGAGCTGCTCGCAGTTGGGATTGCGTCGATCTTGGCTGGCTGGTTTTACACCGGAGGAAAGAATCCTTATGGCTATCTTGGGCTCGGCGAAGTATTCGTGTTCGTCTTCTTTGGTCTGGTAGCCACGGTTGGCTCGGCCTACATCCAGCCCGGCGGCTGGTCCGGGCTCGCGTGGTTAGTAGCCATCGGTGTTGGGTGTCTGTCGACAGCGTTGCTGATCACCAATAACCTGCGCGATATTCCGACCGATCGCGAGACCGGCAAGATCACTCTTGCCGTTCGCATGGGCGATGGGCCCACTCGTTGGCTCTTTGTCCTGTTCCTGGCGCTGCCATTTGTTATCGCTGCCGTCGCTGCGATCGATCGGCCGTGGGCGTTGCTGGCTCTAGTGGCTTTGCCGTTGGCTGCGATGGCGATCCGCCCGGTGGTAGCAGGCGCCCAAGGCCGTGACTTGATTCCGGTCCTCGAAGCCACCGGAAAGACGCAGCTGATCTACGGCCTACTCCTCGCCATTGGACTCTGGATCTAACGGCAACTCGATCTTCAACTCGGCGTTCCCTGATTGGGCAACGTGCAATGCTCAAGACGTGACCTGGACACTGAATCATCACTTGTAGATCTTGGATGCAAGCAAGGCATCCTGCGGGCCCAGCCATGTCGCCCAGAAACAATCTCACATCGATGCTTGCTCGCCGCCGGTCTCAGATACTCACTGCCTGGCGAAGATGGGCCGTCACAATCGTGTCAGTCGAAAAGGCCGGCCCGGTTGGCTTGCACTCCACGGACCCATCTCACAAAGTCAGGAGCTGCTTCTTCGATTGCGGTGCGGGCTGCGGCGTCTCCCACCGGCACCACGTGCGAAACGATGCCAATGTTGGCCCCGGAGCCGGTGCAACCGTGCAGGCTAAAGCTTGGGCCCTCGGCGGTCTCCGCCGGCACATGATCGGGATCAAGGTCACCAGCAACAGTGACCGAAGTTGAGGGGCACACCCAGAGCGAGCAGCCGCCCCAGCTGGTCTGGATTGGCCGATGAACATGGCCCGACAAAATCTTGATGACCTGTGGATGGCGGCGCACAACCTCTTTGAACTTTTCCTTGCCCTGGAGACCCACACAGTCCATCCACCAAATACCGGTCTCGAACGGTGGGTGGTGAATGGCTATCGCTGTTATCTGATCGGCGTGGGCGCTCAGTTCCGCGTCAAGCCAGGCTGCGTCGTCGTTCGTGAACTTGTCTTCGCTTGAGTCCACGAGGACCAAATGCAATGGTCCTGCGGTCCGGGACCGGTGACCCCGCAGCTCAGTGATGTTGTGGTCGTGGTTACCCGCCAGAGACTCCGACGGGGCGGCCAACGCGCCAAGCCGATCCTTATATTCGGCCCACTCAGCATCGCTGCCGTTGTGGGTGAGATCACCAGTGAGGAGCACCAGATCGGGTTGGCGTGACATGGCGTTGATCTCCGTGATAGCCGCCGAGAACCGGTCGCCGCTTCCGCTGCTTGGACCACCTATGTGTATGTCGGAGAGTTGGGCAATGACATATACCACCACCCAACTATGCCAGCAATGTGGCCCTTAACGAGTGGCTGTGATCAGCTGCACCAACCCGCCGTTGAGCTGGTGATGCTCGACCGCTGCAAAGCCTGCGGCCTTGACCTGCTCGCTCAACACGTATGGCTCGGGGAGATAGGAGAGCGATCTCGGCAGGTAGTGGTAGGCATCGCCGTTCGAAAGCAGCCCGCCAATCAACGGCACAATCTTGCCGAAGTAGATGTCGTAGCCAAAGCGAAGCAGGCGGCTCTTTGGTCGACTCACATCGAGCAGTGCAACACGGCCACCGGGGCGCACGACGCGGGCGAGTTCAACGAAGAACGGATCGAGTTCGACGAAATTACGGAGCGCGAACCCACAGGTCACGCCGTCGACCGTGCCATCAGCCAACGGCAAACGCAGCGCGTCGGCGTGCACTAATGGTGCCTCGGTTTTGGCGTGGGCCAACATGCCGAATGCAAGGTCGAAACCGAGCGGGGAGTGCCCTCGTTGTTCGAGCGTGCGGCAGAAGTCGCCGGTACCGCAAGCCAGGTCAGCGATTACCGATCCGGTTGGTAGGGCCAGGTCTTTAATGGTGCGGTTGCGCCAGCGCACGTCGAGACCAAAGGTCATGATTCGGTTCACCAGGTCGTACCGCGGTGCAATCGTGTCGAACATGGTTCGCACGCTTGCTACTTTGTCGTCGCCAGTCGGAAGCGGTTCGTCTCGAGTCGGGATAGCCATCGCTTGAATTCTTTCAGCTGTTACGCGCGTCGGGTCGGTCCAGCGACCGGTTGTTCCACACCGACTGCGGCGCCTTGCTCATCGCCGCGATGACGGGCAGCAAGCTGACCACACGCGGCGTCGATCTCCAGTCCACGAGTTCGGCGAATCGTTGCATTCGCGCCGTGCTCCTCGAGTAGTTCCCTGAACTCGAACAGCCGCTTGGGGGCAGCCCCGACAACCGGGTAGCCAGGCGTCGGGTTCAAGGGAATCAGATTGATGTGTGCTTTGGTTCGCTGAGCGATCGTGGCCAACTCTTTGGCGTCGGAGTTACGGTCGTTGACGCCCTTAATAAGCGCCCACTCGATCGAGACTCGCCGTCCGCTTGCGTTGCGATAGTCGACCATGGCATCACAGAGATCGTCGATTGGGTAACGCTTGTTGATGGGTACGAGTTCGTCTCGCAGTTGGTCATTGCCTGCGTGTAGCGACACGGCCAAGGTGACCGGCAGCGATGCATTGGTGAGCTTCTTGATGCCAGGAATAACCCCAACGGTTGAAACGGTGATTGAACGCGCCGACAGTCCGAGGTCCCCATGCAGCCGTTCAATCGCGTTCCAGGTGTTGTCGAAGTTGGCAAGGGGCTCGCCCATGCCCATGAACACGACATTGGAAACTCGGCGCTCGCCAGCAGCGCGAGCGGCGGTGATCACTTGTTCGACGATTTCACCGGTCGTGAGATGGCGGTCAAACCCCGCTTGCCCGGTGGCGCAGAAGCCACACGCCATGGCGCAGCCAGCCTGAGAGCTGACGCATACGGTGGCCCGGTCCGAATACAGCATGAGCACGGTTTCGATCTGGTGCCCATCGTGAGCTTTCCACAACCACTTCAGTGTCTGGCCCTTATCCGCCTGCTGAAGCTGCACTTGGGTAAGCGCTAGCGGTGCGTCGGTCTCGAGACGGGTGCGTAGCGTTTTCGGCAGATTACTCATGTCTTCGGGAAGCTTGAAGCCCTGGTAGAGACCCTGCCATATCTGGTCAACTCGATAGTTGGGCTCACCTGAGCAGAGTTCGGCGAACTGTTCTCGGTCTAGGTCATAAAGAGTGGTGGGAGCTGCGGTACTCATGCGGACGCCACAGTCAGGTTGTAGGCGCGGTCGGTCTGGTAGTGAACAAAGCCGATTTTGCTATACGTCGCATTGGCGGGATCGTTGTCACTTTCGACATAGAGCAATGCGTGTTCGATGCCGTGATCGCTGATCCAGTCCAGACCCGCCAGTGTCATTTGAGTGCCGAGCCCCTGGCCATGGGCCGAGGGATCGACAGCAATCACGTAGATCTCCCCGTGTACCGGATCCATATCGGTATGGACCTTGGTCCAACAGAAGCCGAGAAGTTCACCGTGGCGTTCATAGAGCCGGAAGCCGTCGGCGTTAAACCAGGACTCAGCCATCGTGGCTCGAAGCGAATCTGGCGTCATGCCGCTCTGTTCTGGATGCCACGAAAACGCTCGATTGTTCACGGCAACAAGTGCGTCGGTATCGGCTGGCGTGAACGCTCGCGTGTCGATCGTGGAGCGGTCCGTTGGCAGTGGGCAGCGCACCTGCCACAAATCACGGTAGGCCTCGGCGCCCAGGTCACGTGCTGCCTGGTCGGCGCTGTCGGACACTTGGTGAATCCAGAGCTCGATTTGTGCACCACCCGATTTGGCCACTTGCGCAACGGCCTGAGCCAAGCCGTGTTGGTCGTTCTCCGGTCCGTTCTCGGGCGTGAGGTGAATGACCCATAGCCCTGATTCTTCAACGAATTCCGAGGTGACTGTCACAGCTTTTAGGCTACGAGCAGTTGTCAGACTTGCCTAATAGAGAAGAAGCTATCGAGCATTTTCTAGGGGTACTTGGTAAGTACCCAAGACTGCCCTATGCTGACCGCTGGTCGGGTTCCGCCACCCGACCAATTGGTGACAAACTCAGGGATCCGCCGCCCTGTGTCGCCAGGCCGGCGCCTCTTCGGAGGCGCCGGCCCTCTTTTCTCGCCTTTGCGGCACCACCGGCTCAA
>Ga0209828_1000703_pt1 | contig 31791 bp, 31 predicted proteins | sample MaitaG_FD_187429 | JGI IMG/M metagenome (GOLD analysis project Ga0209828, IMG submission 187429) | Marine algal microbial communities from Maine, USA - Maine_Asex2 metaG (SPAdes) (version 2) | ecosystem: Host-associated > Algae > Red algae > Unclassified | place: Maine, USA | collected 2015-01-05
ATATCTGTCTGGTAAAAATTATATTTCAAATCCTGAAGCTCCAATTAATTTAATTCATCAAGAAGATTGCATTCATATAATTGCAAACCTCATAAAAAATAACCTATGGAATGTATCTTTAAATGCGGTAAACCCTTATCATCCAAATAAAAAAGAATATTACACTACATATTGTAAGGACAGAAATCTGCCGCTTCCAGAATTCAATACCTCAGAAAAAAGCAACGGGAAAATAGTAGAGAGTTTAAAATTGGTACAGCTTTTGAATTACAGCTTTGAACATTCGCCATAACCGTTTAAGGGACATCCTATTAAATTAATAATTTTTTAAGACCTATTCCCTTTAATTTTTATAGTTTTGGCGCATTAAAATTCTATTTAAGATGAAACAGATTACAATTGCAATTCTTATGTTAGTTTCGGTAAGTGCTTTTGCGCAGACTAATACCGATCTTAAAAAGCATTATCAAGATTATTATAAACAAATGAAAAAACAAGGTGATGTGCAAGGTATTATTAATGCCATGACACACCTAAATATTCTAGAGCCCTCAATGGCAAGACAAGATACTTTAGCATATTTATACCTTTCTGAAGGAAAGTATATGCAGGCCTTAAATACCGTCGGTGTAGAAAAAAATGCTACGGATTCTGATATGAATGTAGAGGTTAAAGCGCTCTCCTTAAAAAATCTAAATCAGCCAAAAATGGCGTTAGAGCATTATGAGGTACTTTACAAACGTGAGCCAAATGTGTATTTAGCTTACGAAATGGCAGACATGAAAATTCAGACTAGTGATTTTGCTGGTGCTAAACAAAATATAGCTTATGCACAAGCTAATGTTAAAGATGATATGAAACGCGCCTTTTATGAAACACAACAGCCCTATGAAACTTCAATGAAAGCTGCTTTGCTATATTTGGAAGGGTTGTTAACTTTTTCTGAAAACAAAAACGCAAATATGGATGCGGCTTTAAAATTAATGAATGATGCATTAACAGCTGATCCTAATTTTAATTTAGCTAAAGTAAGCCGACAAGCTCTGGAATCTCAAAAAGCACAACAAGCAGCAGCAGCTAAAAAGAACTAATAGTTTATATCATAAAAAATGCAGCTTAATGAGCTGCATTTTTATTTATTGTACTTAGGAATTTCTACCAAATTCTCACACGATTTTCTGGTGCTAAATACATGGCATCACCTTCTTTAATATCAAAAGCTTCATAAAAAGCATCTATATTTTTAAGGGGTTGAGTTGCTCTAATAATACCTGGAGAATGTGGATCTGTTTTAATTTGCGTTCTTAACGCATCCTCCCTAGTTAATGTTCTCCACACGGTTGCCCAAGACATAAAGAAACGCTGTTCTGCAGTAAAGCCATCGATATCCTCAGGTCTTCCTTCCTCTTCAAAAAGTAATTGTAAGCCATCATAAGCTCCCAAAACACCACCAAGGTCACCAATATTTTCTCCTAAAGTAAAAGGACCGTTTACATAAACACTATCCAAAACCTGGATTGCTGAGTATTGATCAGCTAAGGCTTTTCCGCGCTTTTCAAATTTTTCTAAATCTTCTGGTGTCCACCAGTTATTTACATTTCCATCTCCATCGAAACGCGCACCAGAATCATCAAAGGCATGAGAGATTTCATGACCAATTACAGCTCCAATTCCACCATAATTTACAGCCTCATCTGCTGTATAATTATAGAAAGGAGGTTGTAAGATAGCCGCAGGGAAAACAATCTCATTGTTTAATGGGTTAAAATAAGCATTAACCATTTGTGGTGGCATTCCCCATTTAGATTTATCAACGGGTTCATTAATTTCTGAAATATTTTTCTTTTGTGCCCATTCGCCTACAGCAAACATATTTTCCGCATAAGAGTTTCCTTCTTTTATTTGCATTTTCGAGTAATCTTCCCACTCGTCTGGATATGCAATTTTAACGGTAAACTTATCTAGTTTCTCTATGGCTTTGGTTTTAGTTTCAGCACTCATCCAATCGAGTTTATTAATACGGTTCTGAAATGCAGTAATAACATTTGCTATCATTTTTTCTGCTTTCTCCTTAGCTTCTTGCGGAAATTTAGCCTGAACATATAATTGACCAACTGCTTCACCAACACTACCATCTACAGTACCTAAAGCACGCTCATCTGCTGGTCGCATGGCTTTAGAACCATTAAGTGTTTTGCTGTAAAAATCCCAATTAGCTTTTTCCATTTCTGTAGTAAGCATACTAGCTGCATTATCTAGCGTATTCCAAGTCATTAAGGTTTTAATATCGTCTATTGATGTTGACTTTAAGAAATCATTCATTGCCATCATATATTTAGGCTGCATCACCAATAGCGTATCTACCTTTTTCTCAACTCCCATATCATCCATTAACTTTTGCCAGTTTATAGACGGTACCATTTTCTGCAAGTCTGAAAGTGATGTAGGATTATTAAAGTTTCTTACATCTCTACTAGCTACTTTATCTAAACGTGGTTCTGCCAGCTGAGTTTCTAGAGCTAGAATTTTTGTTGCTGCAGCACGAGCATCTGCTTCAGAGTAATTAATATATTGTAGCATTCTTGTGATATGATCTACATATTTACCTCTAATTTCTTTTGTTTTAGAATCTTGATCTAAATAATAATCGCGTTGTAATCCTAAGCCGCCTGGAAATACCCAAGCCGTATTCATACTACTATCATTAAGATCTGCATTTGCCCCAATACCTGTAAAAGGAGTACCAACACCTAAAGTTGTAGCATATACAGTTTGTATATCATTTAGGTTATTAATACTATTAATTTTATCTAATAAAGGTTGCAACGGTTTTATACCTGCTTCATTACGAGCAACAGTATCTAACTCCGACTCATAAATTAACAAAGCCTTTTGTTGATCTGAACCTTCTTTATAAGTTCCCAATTCCTTAGACGTATTTAAAATTTCCATTACATCTTGTCTTGTAGATTTACGCAGAACACCAAAGCCGCCCCAACGTGATTCGTCATCTGGGATGGTATTATTTTTTACCCAGCTACCATTGACGTAGCTGTAAAAATCTTCTTTAGGACTCACTGATGTGTCCATGTTCTCTAAAATAATTCCTGGGATTTTTTCTTCTGCCATAGCAGAGTCTTTTTTGGCGTTATCCTTACATCCTAAAATAGTAAAGAAAGCCAAACCTGATAGCGCTAATACGCGACTAAGATTGGTTTTCATATTTAAATGTTAATGAGTTATACTTAAAAGTAGTTGTTTATAAGACTAAAAAGTCCTTGGGCTGTTACAACTTAACAAAAATTTAAGACTATGTTAAAGCGTTATTCCGGTTGAATTTTGTCGTAAACATCGCGCTCTAACTTCTTATTAATCTGATAATTGAGATTAGAAAAAGCTGTTACAACTTCTTTAATAGTAGATAATTTAAGATTCGCATCTATATTATCTAATGTTAAGTTTTCGTTTAATTTTAGAATTGTTGTCTCTATAACGGTGGTTCTAGATGTTATGGAATTGACTCTAAGACGCTCTGGCAACCCAAGTTTAAACTCATCTATAAACTTTTTTAAAAGCTCCTTATCTCCGTTGAAAAATGATAAGTCTGTTTTTTTTAAGTAACTAATCTGTATTGCTAATTCTTGGTATTTTTCCCAATTAGCTACTTCCTTTTCTGCCGCCGAACTTAGAGCATAATCTGTATAATTAAAATCTTTAATAGCTTTTTCTGTGATGTTGCTTTGCTGATTATTAGATTCAGTTTCATTAGCATCAATTGATTTCTTCTCATCTTCACAACTCACAATTAATACGTGGCATAAAACTAAAATGTACAGTCTAATCTTCATAAATTATTTTAATTTGTTTGTAAAGATAGTTAAACTATTATTTTGAAATTCTAGTATACAAATTCTTAAAAAGACCATAATTTAAATTGTGACAGAATGACTATTTTTGGGGACAATTTAAATACTGAGTTATGGGTTCAAAAATATTAATAATTGGTGCTTGTGGACAAATAGGGACTGAACTGACCACGAAACTAAGGGAAATTTACGGTAAAGACAACGTTATTGCTAGTGATATTAATACGAGAAAACTAGACTTAGTTAATTCTGGTCCTTTTGTAATTTTAGACGCTAAAAATTTTAATGCAATTAAAGATTGTTGTGTTAATCATAACATAGATACTGTTTACCTTATGGCTGCATTGCTAAGTGCTACAGGTGAAAAATATCCGATGGAAGCTTGGGATTTAAACATGAATTCTCTATTTCATGTCCTCAACTTAGCAAAAGGAGGGCAAATTAAAAAAATATTTTGGCCAAGTAGTATTGCTGTTTTTGGCCCAACTACACCAAGAGAAAACACACCACAGCACACTATTTGTGAGCCTACAACAGTTTATGGAATTACAAAACAAGTTGGTGAGCGTTGGTGCGAATACTATTATAAAAAATATGGCGTAGATGTAAGAAGCATACGTTATCCAGGCATTATAAGCCATAAAGCGATGCCAGGAGGTGGCACAACAGATTATGCCGTTGAGATTTACCATGAAGCTATAAAAAAGGGAAACTATGATTGTTTCTTGTCAGAAAATACCAGCTTGCCTATGATGTTTATGGATGACGGTATAAAAGCAACAATAGACTTAATGGAAGCACCAGCTAAAAGTCTAACGATAAGATCGTCTTATAACTTGTCAGCGATTAGTTTTACGCCAAAAGAAATTTTTGAAAGTATAAAAACTCAAATGCCTGAGTTTTCAATAACATATAATCCAGATTTTAGACAAGCCATAGCAGACAGTTGGCCATCTTCAATAGATGATACTGTTGCTCGACAAGATTGGAATTGGCAACATAGCTTTGATTTAGATACTATGACTGCTGAAATGCTTGCGCAACTAAAGAAAAAATACGCTTTAGAATCTTAAGTTTGTTTTTAAAAGAATTATAAAAACCTTTAAGCCTTTCCCATTATTCTAAACATACCTGTTCCACAAGTAGGGCATTCCCCTTTCATTGCTTTTCTTCCGTTTTTCATAGTAACTTCATTACCATTTTTAATCTCTCTTTTAGTTTTGCACTTTACACAATAGCCTTCCATAATTTTATGTTTTATAATTAGTTATTCTCGATAATATAACAAATCTATTTTATAAAACACAAAAAAGCCACTACTTTCGTAATGGTTTTGTTTGACTCGGCTGATTAGGCTCGAACTAATACTGAAAGCTTTTTGGACTCGATTAACAATTAGATATAATAACTAAAAAAGAATTTAAACAAAAAAACCGATACTTTCGTATCGGTTTTGTTTGCTCCTCTTCAAAGACTCGAACTTTGGACCCTCTGATTAACAGTCAGATGCTCTAACCAACTGAGCTAAAGAGGAAGGTTAATTATATTTATTTTTAAGCTTTTGTACAATTTCAGGGTATTTTTTCAAATTCTGAATATACACTTTGCTTTTCATTTTCTTAATGTGCGATTCTATTTGCCTCGCTTGTTTTCGATTATCACAATCGATCTTATAATAAAGACTCCAATCTTTACATTGTTTTGTAAAAGCGGAATCATAAAAACCTGTGTTATGTTGCTCTATTCTTTCTAAAACCTCAATTGTTTCTCCAACATAATAGGAGTCAATTGATTTTGAATAAATTACATAAACACAATACATTATACATTTAAAAGAACTTACTTCTTTTCTAACCTCCCGATAGCTATCGGGATGAGCTAAAGAGGAAGGTTAATTATATTTATTTTTAAGCTTTTGTACAATTTCAGGGTATTTTTTCAAATTCTGAATATACACTTTGCTTTTCATTTTCTTAATGTGCGATTCTATTTGCCTCGCTTGTTTTCGATTATCACAATCGATATTATAATAAAGACTCCAATCTTTACATTGTTTTGTAAAAGCGGAATCATAAAAACTTGTGTTATGTTGCTCTATTCTTTCTAAAACCTCAATTGTTTCTCCAACATAATAGGAGTCAATTGATTTTGAATAAATTACTTAAACACAATACATTAAACATTTAAAAGAACTTACTTCTTTTCTAACCTCCCGATAGCTATCGGGATGAGCTAAAGAGGAAGGTTAATTTTCGCGTTAGCGGATGCAAATATAAATTATTTTTTTCATTCTCACCAAATGAAATATTTTTTTTTTAGGGCTTTGCAACAAAACTGTTACCGTGTTATTGCTTTAAAAATATCATTACCATTTGCAAATAGTACCAATGCAATTAATATAAAGAATCCTACAACTTGTGCGCGCTCTAAAAACTTCTCACTTGGCTTACGACCAGAAACAATTTCAAATAATAAAAACATAACGTGTCCGCCATCTAACGCAGGTATTGGCAGCAGGTTTAGGACAGCTAACATTATAGAAAGAAATGCAGTGAGTTTCCAAAACGCTTCCCAACTCCAGACATCTGGAAATATATCGAATATTGCTTTAAATCCTCCAAGCCCTTTATAGGCTTCAGTTTTAGGATTAAAAATTGCTTTTAACTGAGAGAAGTAGTTTACTATAGTCGATTTAAACTTGCGCCCTCCTGCACCAAAACTTTCAGCAAAAGAATAATCACGTTTTGTGACTTCATAGTAACCAAGTTCTGTAAATCGCTTCGCATCAATCAACCTAAAAATGTTCAATTTACCTTCAGGGGAAATATTTAAATTTCTAATTATAGTTTCATCTCCTCTTAATATTTCTGCATTAACGGTTTGACCTTTTAAATTTTCCAATTCACCTTCAAACTGGTCAAAATAGGCTAACTTTTTACCATTAAGACTTAAGATAACGTCATCTGTTTTAATATCAACTGAGGCATTTGCTGAAGAATCTGGTACAGACTCAACTATAAAAGGGTAACGGTATCTAAATAAATTTTTACTCCCATCATCAGATAATTGACCTAAAAAATTCTCAGGAAGATCAATCACTTTCTGTTGTCCATCCCTTTCAATCGTAATCGCTTTGGCTTCTATAATATATTGAAAGATTTCAGAATCTTTTTCTACATTAATGTCATTTACGGCCAAAACTTTATCACCTGTTTTAAAACCAGCTTCTAAAAGCACAGGGTTTTCGATTAAATAACCACCTTTAAGACTGTCTATCTTAATGTCAGTGTCTCCATATATGAGTGAAACGAAAACAAAAATTACATACGCTAAAATGAAGTTTACCGTTACACCACCTAACATAATAATCAGTCTTTGCCAAGCTGGCTTAGAACGAAATTCCCAAGGTTGTGGTGGTTGTGCCATTTGCTCCTTATCCATGCTTTCGTCTATCATTCCGGCAATTTTTACATAACCTCCAAGTGGCAACCATCCTATTCCATAAGTTGTTTCTCCTATTTTCTTTTTAAAAAGTGAATATTTTACATCAAAAAACAGGTAAAATTTTTCAACCTTAGTTTTAAAAAGTTTAGCTGGTATAAAATGTCCAAGTTCGTGCAGTACGATAAGCAAGGATAAACTGAGTAAGAATTGAGATATCTTTATTACAAATTCCATGTAGTCATTTTCAAATTTCGATTTGCAAAAGTAATGTTTTAAAGCAACTTAGGAAATAATTGCATTTCTATTCGATGAAATTTAACTGTAAATTATAAATTAAGGGAAAATCATTTGCATTTTTGTGTTAAAACTGGTCTGAAAAATTAGCTTGAGTCGTACCTTTGCATTTCAAAATTTTAACACACCTATAATGTCGTTTATTTCTTTTTTTAAAGGCTATAAAAACTTCGGAATTTTCTTTTCAATACTTTGTATGATAATCATTGTTTCTATATACAATATTCTTAATGTAGAGAAGCCTTTGCCTATTTTACAACCTGCTAATTTTGAACCTAAATTAGTGGATAGTACAATTCAGCATGTAGAAAAATATCATACGGTTGCCGATTTTAAGCTCATAAACCAAAACGGAGATACAATTACTCAAAATACTTATAAAGATAAAATCTACATTGCCGATTTCTTTTTTACCACCTGCCAAACCATTTGCCCAATAATGACCAGCAACATGTTAGACATTCAGAAAGTGATACGAGACGATGCAGATGTTATGCTGTTATCGCATTCCGTAACTCCAGAAATTGATAGTGTGGAGCAACTCAAAAGATATGCATTAAAAAAAGGAGTTATGGATTCTAAATGGAATTTAGTAACAGGTAAACGCAAAGAAATCTACGATTTAGCCAGAAAATCTTATTTGGTTGTTGAAATTGACGAATCTGAAGACTATGGCATGGTGCACACGGAAAATTTTGCGCTCATTGACAAAAATAGACAAATTAGAGGTGTTTATAGCGGCATACGAAAAGCTTCAATAGACTCGTTATTGCAAGATTTAGAAACGCTGAAAAAAGAATACGAGCAATAGTTTGGTTAATTCTTTTTATAGGCTAAATTTTTCTATTACTTTTGCTTCTTTAAATTCAATCTAAATAAAAATAAGCTTGACATTAGCAGATTTAAAACGTGGGCAGCAAGCCATTATAACCGATGTGTCTGCATCAGAAATTCCGCTGAAGCTTCTCGAAATGGGATGTTTGCCTGGTAATTCTGTTAACTTGGTTCAAGTGGCACCTTTTGCAGACCCAATGTATCTCAACATTAATGGCTCTCATTTGGCAATTAGAAAGGAAACTGCAATTCATATATTAATTGAAACTGTAGATGAGTAAGCAAATCAATGTTGCCTTAATTGGAAACCCAAATACAGGAAAAACTTCTGTTTTCAATGCCCTAACCGGTTTGAATCAGAAAGTCGGAAACTATCCTGGTATTACAGTTGAAAAAAAGGAAGGTATCTGCAAATTACCACGTGGTGTAAAAGCACATATTATTGATTTACCAGGAACGTATAGCTTAAATGCTTCGTCCCTTGATGAAAATGTTGTTATTGAACTACTACTCAACAGAAATGATAAAGATTTTCCAGATGTGGCAGTGGTTGTTAGCGATGTTGAAAATTTAAAACGAAACCTCCTGCTTTTTACTCAAATTAAAGACTTAGAGATTCCAACAATTTTGGTGATTAATATGTCTGACAGAATGAGCTATAAAGGCATTTCATTAGATATTGAGTATTTAGAACAAGAGCTTGAAACTAAAATTGCCTTATTAAGTACGCGCAAAAATCAAGGAATAACGGAACTAAAAAACCTTATTACAAACTTTAAAGAGCTTTCTACTATACCATGCTTAAACGCATCATCTATCGATGATGAATATTTTGGTAATCTCAAAAAGGCCTTCCCTAATCAACTGTTGTACAAACTTTGGTTGGTTATAACGCAAGATGTCAACTTTGGTAAAACGGATAGAAATACCATTGATGCTGTTTCTAGTTTTAAAACTAAAGCTAAAGGAGATTTAAAACGTCTTCAGCAGAAAGAGACCATAAAACGGTATCAGTTTATTAATGAAACACTGAAAAAAGGGCAAACTATAGATCTTAAATCTGCCAAGGATTTACGTGTAAAATTAGATAGGATTTTAACCCATAAAGTTTGGGGTTATCTCATTTTTGGAGTGATTCTACTTACTATTTTTCAAGCTATTTACGATTGGTCTAGCGTACCTATGGACTTTATAGATAGTGCATTTGCATCTTTAAGTGAATGGACAAAACGCACCTTACCAGCCGGAGCATTTACAAATTTACTAGCCGAAGGTATTATTTCTGGTCTTGGAGGTATTGTTATTTTTATTCCGCAAATTGCATTTCTTTTTCTTTTTATATCAATTCTAGAAGAAAGCGGTTATATGAGTCGTGTGGTGTTTTTAATGGACAGAATTATGCGACGTTTTGGTCTCAGCGGAAAAAGTGTCGTACCTTTAATTTCGGGTACTGCCTGCGCCATACCAGCAATCATGGCAACACGTAATATTGAAAGTTGGAAAGAGCGTCTCATCACTATTTTAGTGACACCATTTACTACCTGTTCTGCAAGATTACCTGTCTATTTAATAATTATTTCGCTTGTAATTCCCGAAGAGCGTATTTTTGGATTGAGCTATCAAGCCTTAACATTAATGCTACTTTATCTCATAGGTTTTGGCGCTGCAGTTGGGTCTGCTTGGATTCTAAATAAGATTCTTAAAATAAAAAGTAAAACTTTCTTTGTTGTAGAAATGCCCAACTACAAGTTGCCAATGTTTAAGAATGTAGCCATTACAGTTATTGAAAAGACGAAATCCTTTGTCTTTGGTGCTGGTAAAATAATTTTAGCGATTTCAATCGTACTTTGGTTTTTAGCATCTTATGGACCAGGTGAAAAATTTAATAATGCAAAAACAATTATTACAGAGCAATTTGCTGCAGATAATCTGACCGAAGAAGAATTACAACAAAAAATTGCATCACATAAACTAGAGCATTCTTTTATTGGTATTGCAGGCCATGCTATAGAACCAGCGATTAGACCTTTGGGATACGATTGGAAAATTGGTATTGCCATTGTAAGTTCTTTTGCGGCTCGCGAAGTATTTGTTGGCACATTAGCAACAATTTACAGCGTTGGTAGTGACGAAGAAGAAACCATTAAAAACAGAATGGCTGGTGAGGTTAATCCTATTCTTGGTGGTCCACTATTTAACTTTGCATCTGGTATTTCACTATTGCTATTTTACGCATTTGCAATGCAATGTATGAGTACATTAGCCATTGTAAAACGCGAGACTAATTCATGGAAATGGCCAATGTATCAACTCGTAATTATGAGTGCTTTTGCGTATATTGTAGCATTAATAGCTTTTCAAGTACTAAAATAATTTAAAAAGTTTTCCCTTTGGGAAAATTTAGATGTGAATGAACACAGTTATTCAAAACATATTAGTCTTTTCTGCACTAACTTTAGCACTACTATTTTTAGTAAGAAAATATATTTGGTCGCCAAAGAAGACATCAGCTGAGGGCTGTGGCGGAGATGATGATTGTGGGTGCCATTAAAAAATTCATTTAAAAAAAAGGAATCTTTTCTAATTATTCTAAACGCTTTGGCTTAATCACAATTTCTAATTGATACGCTTTATCATCAATGTCACCAACACCATTTGGATAAGGACTTAAATTAAATCCATAAATCTTAAAATCGTCAGCCTTAAATGCTAAATTGGTAGTTTCCATAACATAACCACTTGCATCAATTCTAATTTTTTTATCCTCAATGAAACGACCATTTTTGTAGATAGATACTAAAACGTCCGCTTCACCTGCTCTAACACACATCACATTTTTTGGACATCTCGAATCTATAATAACTGTTTTAAATTTTACTTTATAATCTTCAAAATCGATTGATTCACCCAAATTGACAAATGCACTAACACTTAACGAATCTTTTATAATTTGTGATTGAGCCTCGCTAAAAAACGAAAGCATACAAACAGTTAATACGAGTAAAATTGACTTCATAAGTTAAATTTAATCAAACAAATACCTAAACCATGCCACAAATAACAGAATATTAAATAATTTAGCTACATTTGAATAATATTTAAGCGTGCTTAAAAATTAATTAAAGTAATAAGAAATGTCAATTGCTATTGAAAATTTTGTAAAAGCTATTTACAAAAATAATTCTAATGATACTAAAGATACTAAGCCAGGTAACATTGCCAAAAAACTGGGAATTTCTAATGCAGCGGCAACTGATATGGCTAAAAAATTAGCCATTAAAGATTTGCTACATTACCAAAAGTATCAAGAACTTCAACTTACAGATAAAGGCACAAAAATGGCGTTAAACGTTGTAAGAAAGCATCGCCTTTGGGAAGCTTTTTTGTTTAAAATGTTTGACATGTCGCTTCACGATATTCATAAAGAAGCAGAACTCTTAGAACACCAAACATCAGATTTACTGGCAGATAAAATCAGTGCCTATTTAGGACATCCTAAATTTGATCCTCATGGTGATCCTATTCCTAATTCTGAAGGAGAAATAACAACTATTGATACTTCTATTTCACTATCAAATGCTGAAGAAGGAAAACAATATATCATATCGCGATTAATGAGTGATGATAAAGAGTTCTTTGAGTTTTGTGCACATCACAAACTAAAATACGGTCACGAAGTACAGGTCTCTAAACAATTCAGAAAAAACAAAATGACTGAACTATTAGTCGAAAAAAATACCATTTTATTAAACGAAGATTTCACAACCTTAATTTATGTCAATGAAATTAACTCATAAAAAATTAGTATTAGGTATCTCACTATTTACTGCAACACTCATCTCTTTTTCACAAGAAACTGATAACGTTGACACGATAGTTACAGATAGACCAGATGCAACAGAGGCATCTTCAACCGTTGGAAAAGGAACGCTTCAAATAGAAACAGGAGGTTTATACGAATCTTTTGAAGCCAATACTATACAATCAGAATCTTTTACGTACAATACTATGCTTGTGCGCTATGGAATTTTAGATAATCTCGAATTACGCTTAGGTTGGAATTTTATAGAAGGGGTAACCAAAGTAAATGGCAATAAATTAGATAATGTCGCTAGTGGATTATCACCATTATTATTAGGCCTTAAAATTGATATTTCTGAAGAAGATGAAGCCATGCCAGAAATTGCTTTAATTGGTCACGTGTTTCCTGTTTTTAGTGCTTCAACAGATTTTAGACCAGAAACTACAGCTGTAGATTTTAGATTATCATTATCACATACTTTGAATGAAAAATCTAGCATAGGCTATAATATTGGTGCACAATGGGGAAATGATTCGCCAGAAGCTGCAGCTATTTATACGTTGGCTTATGGCTATAGTCTTTCAGATAAATTTGGTTGTTATGCCGAATTATATGGCGACTTACCCGAAGATAGTTCTGCTAATCATTATTGGGATGCAGGTTTTACCTACTTGGCTTCCAAAGATTTACAATTCGATATTTATGGTGGCACAAGTATTACTGGAGGTCAAGATTTATTGTTAGGCATAGGTTTGAGTTATAGAATGCGTAAAAAAACCCATAATGGGCACTAAATTATTTTCTAAATAGCAATGAATGTCGCACTGAGCACTCCCGAAAGTTGTCTGTATGAAATGCACTTTTAGATTGAAATCTTGAATAAAACTATATATCAAATGAAAAAAACAATACTACTTCTTATCATTACACTAATTTTCAGCTGTAAAGACGACACCAAATCTAACGGGAAATTAAACGTAGTTACCACTACAACTATGATTACCGATTTGGTTAAAAACATTGGTGGTGACTCTATTAATGTACAAGGCTTAATGGGAAGCGGAGTGGATCCGCACCTCTACAAAGCGAGCGAAGGAGATGTCTCTAAATTAGTAAATGCAGATATCATTTTCTATAATGGTTTGCATTTAGAAGGTAAACTCGTTGAAGTATTCGAAAAAATGGGAAGTGCTACTAAAACACCAATTGCTTTAGCAGACGAATTAGACAAAAGCACCTTAATTGGTTCGGATTATTTCGCATCTAACTTCGATCCACATGTTTGGTTTGATATTCATTATTTTAAAGCATTCGCTAATAAAGTAACGGCTGTTTTATCTGAAAAAAATCCAGAAAACGCTTCGATGTTTGAAGCAAACAAAAAGCATTATATAAATGAATTAGATAATCTTCAAATTAAAGTAAAATCTGTAATTGAAGAACTTCCAAAAGAAAAGCGAATTTTAGTAACCGCTCATGATGCATTTAATTATTTCGGAAAAGCCTACGATTTTGAAGTCGTTGGTTTACAAGGGTTGTCAACTGCTACTGAAGCTGGAGTTCAAGATGTACAAAAGCTCGCAGCATATATAATCGACAAAAAAATTAAAGCGATTTTTGTTGAAAGTTCAGTACCAAAGCGGACTATTGAAGCTCTGCAAGCAGCCGTAAAATCTAAAGGTCATGATGTAGTGATTGGAGGCACTTTATATTCTGATGCACTTGGCAATGCCGGAACAGTGGAAGGAACTTATATTGGCATGTTTGAATACAATGTGAATACCATTGTTAATACGCTTAAATAGTTTACAGTATTCAGTAACAGTTTTCAGTTATTACTATTGTGAATAAATTAAAAAAAGGGATAGCAAAAATTAATGTCCTTAATCAATTTGAAGAATTGAACATCAAAATTCAGAAATAGCGAACGAAAGGACGAAGATGCGAAGCGAAGCTTCAAGCACGAAGTCCTGAAAGTGAGTGATGCTTTAGCAATTTCCTAATTTTGATCGTGATTTTTTGGTTCGTTTTGCATCAAGGTAAAATGAACAGAAACAAATTATGGAAGAACAAATTAAAAATACTGAGACTCCTGCGTCCGCAGGAGTAATTGCAGTTAAAGTAGACGATTTAACCGTAGCCTACAACTACAAACCCGTACTTTGGGATATCGATTTAGAAATTCCAGAAGGTGTTTTAATGGCGATTGTTGGACCTAATGGCGCTGGTAAATCAACACTAATCAAATCTATTTTAGGCATCTTAAAACCGATTGCTGGTAGTGTTGCTATCTACGACAAACCCTACGAAAAACAACGTCAGCTTGTGGCTTATGTACCTCAAAAAGGAAGTGTAGATTGGGATTTCCCTACAACTGCTTTAGATGTTGTAAAAATGGGAACTTACGGAAGTTTAGGTTGGATTAAACGACCAGGTCAAAAAGAAAAGAAAGCAGCACTCGAAGCCTTAGAGAAAGTAGGTATGCTGGCTTTTAAAGGTAGACAGATAAGTCAGCTTTCTGGTGGACAACAACAACGAATCTTTTTAGCACGTGCTTTGGTACAGAATGCGTCTATTTATTTTATGGATGAACCTTTTCAAGGAGTAGACGCTACAACGGAAATAGCGATAATCAATATTTTAAAAGAATTACGTAAAGCTGGTAAAACAGTAATCGTTGTACACCACGATTTACAAACTGTGCCAGAATATTTCGATTGGGTTACATTTTTAAACGTTAAAAAAATTGCCACAGGACCAGTTAAGGATATTTTTAATGATGATAATTTGACGAAGACTTATGGCATAAATTATAAGGTTAGTATACAAGAATAAAACTAGTTGGCAGTTTTCAGTCGTAGTTTGTAGTGCTAACTGTTGCTAATAAATATTAATGTCAGTCTGAGCGCAGTCGAAGACAAATAGATGTTTAGAATTTAAATCGAAATTAACCGAATTGACGGAAGTTAAAAAGAATCAAGAATGAAATACGCCTACACCATTTTATATGTAGAAGATGTTGAAAAAACAATTTCATTCTATGAAAGCGCTTTTGGGTTTCAAAAGAAATTCATCACACCTGAAGCGGATTACGGAGAGCTCATTTCTGGAGAAACGACCATTGCGTTTGCTTCTAATTCATTAGGAAATTCAAATTTCAAAAATGGATTTAGAAAATTGTCATTAAAGGACATGCCAAATGGTGTTGAAATGGCCTTTACCACAGAAAATATTGAAGCTGATTTTGACAAAGCACTAAAAGCTGGAGCTGTTGAATACCAAAAAATAGCTGAAAAACCTTGGGGACAAAAAAGTGGTTATTTAAGGGATATTAATGGCTTTCTAGTTGAGATTTGCACACCTATAACGAATTGATAATGGTTTTCAGTAATAACTCATGTGAACATTAAAAAGGGACATCAGAATAAAAATTAAATATGCAAGTCGTAAATTCCGACACCGTCGGAACACATCAAAATTCAGAAATAATGAGCGAAGGAATGTAGATGCAAAGCGAAGCTTCGAACACGGAATTCCGAAAGTGAATGGTGCTTGAGCGATTTCCTAATTTTGATAGTGATTTTTTGATTCGTTTTGTATTAAGACAAACTGAACAGAAATAAAAAAGATATAATTAAACAACTTGCCACGACTGAAAAAGTCTCGCAATGACATAAAATAGAATATTATAGACCTATTCGAATACATAGAACTCGTCTTCACAGACTACACACTAAGAACGATCACCTTAGGTACAGCTATATTAGGAGCTGTTTGTGGTATGCTCGGAAGTTTCGCTGTACTCAGAAAACAAAGTTTATTAGGAGATGCTATTTCGCATGCTGCATTACCAGGTATTGCTATTGCATTTTTAATTACTGGAGCAAAAGATTCTAATACATTACTGTTTGGTGCACTTATCAGCGGCTTAATTGGTACATTCTGGATTCGAGGTATTGTTACAAAAACCCATTTGAAATCTGATACAGCGCTTGGCTTAATTCTATCTTTATTTTTTGGATTCGGAATGCTATTATTAACCTTTATTCAAAAACAACCTAATGCCAATCAAGCTGGATTAGACAAATATTTATTTGGGCAAGCGGCAACTTTAGTAGAAAGCGATGTTTGGACTATGGCTATTGTTACAGGAATTTGCCTTTTAGTAATGCTCACCTTCTGGAAGGAATTTAAAATTTTACTATTCGATGCAGATTATACAAAAACCCTTGGTTTCAATACTAAAACTATTGATGTTTTAATTACAAGTTTCATTGTTTTAGCAATTGTTTTAGGACTTCAAACCGTTGGAGTTGTTCTAATGAGTGCTATGCTTTTAGCACCTGCTGCTGCTGCGAGACAATGGACTAACAGCTTAGCGGTAATGGTATTTTTAGCAGCAATTTTTGGAGCATTTTCTGGTGTTGTTGGTACTGCCATAAGCGCGAGTCAGAATAATTTATCAACTGGTCCTGTAATCGTTTTGGTTGCGGCTGTATTCGTGGCATTTTCATTTATATTTTCTCCCAGCAGAGGATTATTATTCAAACAAATCCGATTTATTAAAAATCGTCGTGATTTAGAATTGCATAAAACATTAGCATTTATGCATCAAATTGCCGAAACTCATGAGGATATTTCGCATCCACACGCTATAAAACTTCTTAATAATTTTCAAGGTTACACACGCACAACACTTCAAAAATTAGTACAGAAAAATTATGTTCAGCTTCAAGGGAATATGTGGAGTTTAACAGAAACTGGTTTTGAAACTGCTGCAAATCTGTACACTAAACAATCCATAAAAGATGAGTAACGCACAATTAGAAATACAGATTATTGCGAGTTTGGTAGCTGTGGCTTGCGCTATTCCAGGTACTTTTTTGGTGCTTCGTAAAATGGCAATGATAAGCGATGCTATTAGTCATTCTATTTTACCAGGAATCGTGGTTGGTTTTTTTATTACGCACGATTTAAATTCACCACTACTTATTCTCTTGGCCGCTTTGACAGGTATCATTACGGTAATTCTAGTAGAGTATATCCAAAAAACTGGTTTGGTGAAAGAGGATACTGCGATTGGTTTAGTATTTCCTGCTTTGTTCAGTATTGGTGTTATTATGATTGCGAAAAATGCCAATGATGTGCATTTAGATGTCGATGCTGTTTTACTAGGAGAACTCGCTTTTGCACCTTTTGATCGTTTATTAATTAGCGGAACTGACGTTGGCCCAAAATCACTTTGGGTTGTTGGTATTATATTATTAATCACCATCACACTCTTGATTGCCTTTTTTAAAGAATTAAAAGTCAGCACTTTTGATAAAGGTTTGTCTGCATCTTTAGGGTTTTCGCCAGCTATTATCCATTACGGTTTAATGTCAGTGTCTTCAGTAACAACCGTTGGCGCATTTGATGCTGTTGGAGCCATTTTAGTTGTTGCACTTATGATTGCTCCTGCTGCCACTGCTTATCTATTGACTACAGATTTAAAGAAAATGCTAGCCCTAGCCATTGGTTTCGGAGTGTTTAGTGCGATAATGGGTTATTGGGTAGCGCATTGGCTCGATGCTTCTATCGCGGGTTCAATTTCAACAGTGCTTGGATTGGTTTTTTTATTAGTGTATTTGTTTGCACCTACAAAAGGCATTATTGCTGTAATGTATCGCGAAAAACAACAACGTACAGAAGTGTCTTTACTCACATTTTTACTACACTTAAAAAATCATGATGAAGTCTCTGAACGTCATGTCAATCACCTTAATGAACATATAAACTGGCAAAAAGTACGCTCTAAAACTGTGTTAGATTTAGCCCAGAAAAACAATATGATTCGTGTTGAAAATAAAATTGTATCCTTAACTGAAAAAGGAGATGAATTTACATCTAAAGCCATTGATTATATCATTACTAATGAAGATGCCCAAATTGAAGATATGAAAGACGACTTCTTTTTGTTTAGAGGGTAAAGATTTAGACAATACATATTTAAGTTCAAGTGGGATTACTTAAACCCACGCTCCTTCTGAATATGCTCATAAGCCTCTTGCACCTGTCTAAACTTAGCTTCAGCGCCTTTTTGATGTTCTTTACCTAAATGCCCAACACGATCTGGATGGTATTTTTTTGCCATAGTGCGATACGCTTTTTTAACGGCATCATCTGAAACTGATTTGCTAATCTTAAGAATTTTATAAGCATTATCACTAGTATTATAGAACATGGCTTTAATACTTTCGTAATCTTTATTGCTAATGCCTAAGTAACCAGACATGGTATAGATTTGTCGCATTTCGATTTCCGCAACATCGCCATCTGCTTTTGCAATTCCGAATAAAAAATGAAGCAATTGCAAACGCGATGCATGATCCATCATTTGACGAATTTGTGAGCACACCTGTCGCATGGAGATGTTTTGTTTACTTATACGTTTAAATAATTCGAAAGCCTTATTAGCTCTCTCTTTACCATACATATTTGTAAATTGCTGACGTACAAAATCTAATTCGCGCTGGTCTTGTTTGCCATCAGCTTTTATAATAATAGACGCAAGAATTAAAAGACTCACCTCAAAATCACCAGATTGTGTACGTGGTCGTTGCTGTCTTGTTTGTGTTCTTCTTTGACCGTAAGGATTACGTTGAGACCTTCCTGTTTGTCTTTCTCCTAATAATGGTGTGCCATTGCCTGCCAGATTATCAACAAAACTGCCTATTGCCAATCCAATTATAGCGCCTATTGGTCCACCAAAAGACCAACCAATTGCACCTCCTACCCATTTTGCAAAACTCATGTATTCAATTTATTTTCTGTGATTTTCAAATATACTACTTGTTAGTAGATAATTTTGGCGTTTTGTTACGATAGATTATTAATATGATTCTATATACACAGCTAACTAAATAGATTATTTAAGCTACTATTTTTCATTATCTTTGCATTCCGATGGCTATCGGAACAACTTAAGATGAATTAAAATACAAAAAATATGTACCCAGCAGAATTAGTAAAACCAATGCGCGAGGATTTAACCAGAGTAGGTTTTGAAGAATTACAAACATCAGAAGCTGTAGAAAACGCATTGGCAAAAGAAGGAACAACTTTAGTAGTTGTAAATTCAGTTTGTGGTTGTGCAGCGGCAAATGCAAGACCAGGAGCTCGTATGAGTTTAGAGAATGCTAAGCGTCCAGATAACATAGTGACTGTTTTTGCAGGTGTTGACAGAGAAGCTGTTGACGCGGCAAGAGCACACATGATTCCTTTTCCTCCAAGCTCTCCATGTATGGCTTTATTTAAAGACGGAGAATTGGTTCATATGCTAGAGCGTCACCATATTGAAGGTCGTCCTGCAGAACTAATTTCAGAGAATCTTATGGATGCTTATAATGAGCATTGCTAGAAATCTTTGAAATATTAAAAATTTAAACCACGATTTTCGTCGTGGTTTTTTATTTTTATGCCATGCAAAAACTATTAGCTTACCCTATTACAGTTCTTTATTTTATTTGCTTTGGGTTCACCTTGGTAGTTTTTCATCCTATTCAATGGTTTTGCTTTAATGTTTTTGGCTATCAACCGTTTAAAAAAACTGTAGACTTGCTACAGTTTTGCCTAATGCGATGTCTTAACATTTTGGGTACGCGCTTCACTTTTAGTAATCCTCACAATATTCCTCTTGGTAGACCCTTAATTATTGTATCTAATCATCAAAGTATGTACGATATTTCACCGATTATGTGGCACATGCGCAAACACCACGTTAAATTTGTGGCTAAAAAAGAATTAGGTAAAGGGTTTCCTAGCGTTTCATATAATCTTCGTCATGGAGGTTCGGTATTAATAGATCGTAAAAATCCGCGCCAGGCATTATCTGCAATGGTTAAATTTGGTGAATATATAGAATCTACAAGACGTGCCGCTGTTATTTTTCCGGAAGGTACAAGAAGCAAAGACGGTCGTCCAAAACCATTTAAAACTAAGGGACTCGAAGTGTTAGTAAAAAAAATACCCTCCGCATTAATTGTTCCAATAACAGTAAATAATTCTTGGAAGATGTTACGCTATGGAAAATTTCCGATGGGAATTGGAAATCATATCAAATTTACCGTGCATAAGCCTTTAGAATTAGCTAACTTTACGGATAAGAATGCATTGATTCAGCAGGTTGAAAAAACCATAATAGAGTCCATTCAAATTTAAGCTAAAAACCTATATTCCTATGTCGTTAAAAAATATACGATTAGAAGTGATGCAGCATCTCGAAAAAGATGTAGAATCCCTTATCGAAAAATACTTAATCCCTGTTGACACAATATGGCAACCAACAGATTTTCTGCCAGACTCTACCAAAGATTCTTTTTATGAAGAGGTTAGAGAAATTAGAGAATTGTCTAAAGAATTAGACTATGATTTTTGGGTGGTTTTAGTTGGCGATATGATTACTGAAGAAGCTCTACCAAGTTACGAATCTTGGCTTATGGACGTTGAAGGTATAGACCAAGTAGAACGCAACGGTTGGTCTAAATGGATACGACAATGGACAGGCGAAGAAAATAGACATGGAGATGTGCTTAATAAGTACTTATACCTTTCAGGACGTGTTAACATGAAAGAGGTTGAAAAAACCACACAGCATTTAATTAACGATGGTTTTGATATTGGAACGGATAGAGATCCTTATAAAAACTTTGTTTATACCAGTTTTCAAGAACTTGCAACTTATGTTTCTCACAATCGTGTTGCAAAAATTGCCAAACAAAAAGGCAACAAACAATTAGCTAAGATGTGTAAAATCATTTCGGGAGATGAGATGCGACACCACCATGCGTATTCAGAATTTGTAGAACGTATATTTGCTGTGGATCCAAGCCAGATGATGATGGCTTTTCATGATATGATGAAACGGAAGATTGCTATGCCAGCACACTTTCTTAGAGAATCTGGTGATAAAATTGGTACTGCCTTCGAAGAATTCTCTAATACAGCTCAACGTATTGGTGTGTACACCTCTAACGATTATGTTGATATCCTCCAAAAGCTAATTACCCGTTGGGATATCGGTAATATTACGGGACTTAATGAAGAAGCTGAAAAGGCTAGAGATTACTTAATGAAATTACCTCCTAGGATGTATCGTTTGTCAGAGCGTGTTAAAATCCCTGAAAATTCGTTTCAGTTTAAGTGGGTAGATCCTGCATAAACACTTTAGTATGAGCGTATCTGAATCTGATAATATCATTGAAACCACCATTAACTTTGTTAAAGCTGAACTTAAAGATGCTGAAGGTGGACACGATTGGTTTCATATACAGCGTGTTTACAAAAACACGTTATCAATTGCCAAGCATGAAAATGTAAACCTCACTATTGTTTCTTTAGCGGCTTTACTTCATGATATTGCAGACCCAAAATTTAATGATGGTGATGAGACTACTGGTCCAAGAGTTGCAAGTGAGTTCTTGTTAAAACAAAACGTATCTAGTGAAATTATAGATCATGTCACTCAGATTATTGAGAATATGTCATTTAAAAATACCTTTGGGGTAACTGGTAGTAGTCGACGTTTTACCTCTAAAGAAATGGAAGTAGTACAGGATGCAGATCGACTAGATGCTATTGGAGCTATTGGTATTGCACGTTGTTTTAATTATGGTGGCTTTAAAAATAGAGCATTATATAATCCTGAAATTGAACCAAATCTCAATATGACTAAGGCTCAGTATAAATCTTCTGAGGCTCCAACTATAAATCATTTTTATGAAAAATTATTGCTGCTAAAAGACCAAATGAATACTAAAACAGGGAAACGTATTGCTTTAGAACGTCATAAGTATATGGAAGACTTTTTAAAGCAATTTTATGCTGAATGGGAAGGTAAAAAATAAACTAATTCTCCTTAGCAACCTCTAAAGCTGTCAACTTATATTCTATAATCGCCATTTCTTCCCCAAAATGAATTATATCGTCTGCAATTAAATCACTTTTGGAATTAACATTATCTAAGATTTCGTTACCTTTCTTTGTATAGTAGTCTATTGTAATGTCTATTTTACTATCCATAAATTAATTATTTAATTATCTTTTTTAATTCTTTTCTATAATTAGAAGCACTTTTTCCTGTAAACACTTTAAATAGTTTATTGAAATGAGAAAAGTTATTAAACCCACATTCAAAACTTATATCGGCTATACTCATTTGGCTTTCGGATAAAAGTTTTGTAGCATGCACGACGCGATATTCATTAACTAACTTGGTAAATGTTTTACCTGTTACTTTCTTAAAATAACGACAAAATGCAGGAACCGTCATACTAACCTTATCTGCAATTTCATCTAAACTAATATGCTGTTGAAAGTTCATATTAATATGCTTAAAAATAACATCAATCTTAGCACTATCTTGTGGTTCGGCTTCAAAGACAAAACCGTCTGCATTTAGTATAGTATAATCTTCGGACTTTGCAAGACCATGTAAAATTTCGAGTAATATCAATATCTTCTTAAAACCTTCTTTCTCAGCTAATTTTTCAATCTTTGGTCCTATTTTCTTTTTGGTCTTTATTCCAAATAAAATACCACTTTTAGCACGTTCAAATAAGTTGTTAATACCTTCCATTTCTGGAATATCAAAAAAGTGATTTCCTAAAAATTCTTGCTTAAACTGCACAAGGGTTTGCGAACCTTCTGCAGTTAATCTATCTGTAAAACCATTATGAGGCAAATTCGATCCTATTAACAAAAGCTGACTATTATTAAAATAAGATAAGTGATTACCTATGTGTCTTTTTCCTTTTCCTTTATTAACATAAGCTAGCTCAATCTCAGGGTGAAAATGCCAAAAAGGTTTGATTTCTCCTTTATAAGCATCCCTTTTGTGTTTTTTTATTAAAAGTGAGCTTCCAAACTCAGGGCTAATTTTTTCTAAAGTAGGTTTTCTCGTATTCATAATCGATCTGTTATAGCAAAGTTAATAGTATTCAATACAAAAACCTATGTGCAATTAACAAAAATGTATTCTATATTAACCTAATTACCAAAAAAAAAATATTTATACGGTTAATTTCGTATATAAATATGCCAATATCGTTGTTTTCTAAAATAGAAATGCCATATACCTTTGTGGTGTTAAATGATTAAAAACTGATTGTTTGAAAAAAACCATTAATTAATAATTAAAAAAATAGAACGATAAAAATCAAACGACAGTTTAACCCCAAAAAATTAACACAAATGAAAAATTTATTTAAAAAAATCTTAGTTGTAGCTGTAATGTTCGGAACATATGCAGGCTACGCAAACGAAGTTTTAGAAGTTACATCAACTTATAACTACGTAGAAAAAGGAAGTCAAATTTCTGTAACTGATGCTTCTGGTGAAGTTATTTATAGTGGTGAAATAAAGTACAACGGAAATCTGATAAGACTTTTTGATTTTAGTCAATTAGAAGATGGTAAATATACTGTTGAAGTGACAAAAGATTTCCAAATTAAAATTAGTACTATAGAAGTAAAAGAGAATACAGTTTCTATAGATACAGATAAAGAGACTATTTTTAAACCTGTTGTTAGACATAGAAATAATCAAGTTTTAATCTCAAAACTTACTTTAGATTCTGTTGCTATGAAAGTAACTCTTTATTTCGAGGGAGAATTAATTTACTCGGAAACAGTAGAAGGAACAAAAGTATTAAATCGTGTATATAAATTAGATAAAACTCTTAAAGGTGATTACACAGCCAAAATTGAGTCTAACGACAGAGTGTTTATCGAAAACTTTAGAATATAAATTGTTGTTTATATATTAGTTTTATTAGTAGAAAGTGGGCTTTAGGAGCCCACTTTTTTTGTTTATAAGAGCTTTATTTGTACATGTTGATAGGTTTTATGAATTGTTAATAATTGCATTCGTTATTCACAAAAATTGCAGGAAGAATTAGATAGCATTTTTTTTATATCTTCATAACACACTAATTAATACTATCTCTTCCTATGAAACGTAGAAATTTTATCAAAAAAACAGCAGGTGCTACCGTAGCTTTCTCAATTGTACCAAGCTTTGTTTTGGGCAAAACTCATATTCCGCCAAGCGATACTTTATATGTTGGTGCTATTGGCGTGGGTGGTCGTGGAGGTGGTGTTGTTAGAGATCTTGCTACGACTAAAAAAGTGAAGTTTGTTGCACTCTGCGACGTTGACGATGATATGGCTAAAGGCAGTTATTCAGCTCATCCTAAAGCTAGGCGTTATAAAGATTTTAGAAAGCTATATGATGCGCATATTAATGAGATTGATGCTGTAATGGTTGCAACACCAGATCATACGCACGCGACAATTGCATTACCATTTATGAGAGCAAAAAAACATGCTTATGTAGAAAAACCATTAACTCATAATATTCACGAAGCACGTTTAATGGCCAATGTAGCTAAAGAGAAGAACATAGTAACGCAAATGGGCAACCAAGGGAGTTCTAGTGAAGGTATTAGAGTAGCTCAGGAATGGATCGATTCTGGTGTTATAGGAACTATTAAAAAAGTAGATTGCTGGACCAACAGACCTGTTTGGCCGCAAGGACTAAGAAATATAAACAAAGGTGAACCCATTCCTCCAACTCTCGATTGGGACTTATGGCTAGGTCCAGCCCAAGATCGTCCATACCATTCTGCCTATTTACCATTTAAATGGCGAGGTTGGTGGGATTTTGGCACAGGTGGTTTAGGTGATATGGGTTGCCATATTATGGAAACTCCCTTTAGAACTTTGGGTTTAGGATCACCTTATGAAGCTGAGGCAAGTTGTACAACGGTTTGGGCTGGTGATTTTGTTGAGGCTGATTATAATAAGGCGTGTCCTCCATCATCCATAGTACGTTTAAAATTTGACACAGTAAAACACGGGAAGGTAGATTTAAACTGGTACGATGGTGGCATTATGCCAGATTTACCAGACGAACTTAAAGATGGTGAGTTTATTGGTGACTGGAGTGGTGGCAGTGTGTTTTATGGCACCAAAGGTATGCTGGTTACGGACTGTTATTCTGGAAATCCAAGATTATTACCTAGTAATACTATGAAGTATTTTAAAACTCCTGAACCGACCTTACCAAGAATAAAAAATGGTAGTAGTGGTCATGCGCTTAATTGGGTAGAAGCCTGTATGACTGGTATAAAAACGTCATCGCCTTTTAGCTACGCAGGACCTTTAACTGAATCTGTACTTATGGGTAATTTGGCAATAAAGGCATTTCAGTATAAAGTGCTTAAAGAAGGAAAAACACAAAGCGATTGGGCTCCATTTGATTATCCAGGTAGAAGAAAGTTACTTTGGGATGGTAAAGCAATGCGTGTCACTAATTACGAAAAGGCTAACGATTGGGTAACTAGAGATTATAGAAAAGGTTGGGAGGTTAAATAGGTGAATATGCCATACAAATAGGATAAAACTATTGTTTTTAATGATGACTTGGCTGAATATATTTGCCCAATCATTAAAATAAAAAATTATGTCCCAGTTTTATAAAGTACAGTTAATTATAATGAGTCCACTCGTTGTAGTTTCATTCATTTTATTAGCACCTATTTATGGTATTTATAGATTAATTTCTAACTTAGTTTAGAACATCATATCTTGTTTGTTAAAGAAAAAAAGAAGCCTTAATTACTATAATTGAGGCTTCTTTATTCACAACTTAAAACTGTAACTTTTTTCTTAAAATAAAAATTTATTTCCCTGGGAAATCAGCTTTACGTTTTTCTAAAAACGCTGTTGTACCCTCCACAAAATCTTTAGTTCCAAAACATTTTCCAAATTGCTTAATTTCTACTTTATAGCCATCTTTACCGTCTTCATAATTGGCATTAATTGCTTTTATAGCTTTACTAATCGCTACTGAAGAATTACGCATAATTTTACTTGCTATTTTTTCACAAAATGGTAATAATTCATTTTGTTCAACCAAATGATTTACTAGTCCATAATTTAAAGCTGTATTAGCATCAATCATACCTGCTGTCATAACTAGTTCCATAGCTCTACCCTTGCCAACCAATTGTGGCAAACGTTGCGTACCACCATAACCCGGAATAACACCAAGTGAGGTTTCTGGTAATCCCATTTTGGCATTGCTACTTGCTACTCTAAAATGACAAGCCATTGCCAATTCTAGTCCACCTCCAAGTGCAAATCCATTTATTGCGGCAATAACAGGTGTGCTTAAATTTTCAACAAAATTAAACAATAAGTCTTGGCCTTGTGCTGCTAATTTCCCTCCTTCTTTAACATTAAAATCTGCAAATTCGCTGATGTCTGCACCTGCGACAAAGGCTTTTTCTCCGTTTCCTGTAAGGATAATCACCTTGGTGTCACTATCTTCATTGGCATCGTTAAAAGCATCGTGCAATTCTTGAATAGTGTCTTTGTTTAAAGCGTTTAGTTTATTTGGTCTGTTGATTGTAATGGTTGTGATTCCGTTTTTGTATTCGAAAAGAATATTATTGTATGACATTGATCGTTAGTTTTAAAAAAGCACAATGGCTGTTCTTACGCCAAAGCTTCAGAACACACTTGTGCTCAGAGTGATACTATAGTTTTATTTTATGACGTCCTGAACCAAGTCTATGATGACTAGGTCATTCCTTTGGAAACGTAACCGTAAAAGTAGTTCCCGTTCCAGGTTGAGATGTAAAGGTAATATTTCCCTCATAAGTTTCAACAATGTTTTTAACCATTGCTAAACCTAATCCCATCCCGCTAGTTTTAGTGGTGAATTTAGGCTCAAAAACTTTGTATTTGTTGTCTTCTGATATTCCAGATCCATTGTCTTCTACCGTAATTTTTACATTGTTACCTTCGCTAAAAACGCGTACTTCAATTTTTGGATTGTAGGAATCTTCAGAAATGGCTTGTGTTCCATTTTTTACAAGATTAGTTACTACTCTAATAAGTTGTGTTCTATCAAATTTGGCAATAATTTCTTCCTCTTCAGCTTCAAAACTGATGTAATGTTCGTTAAAAATATCTAATGCCAACTTTACAATATGAACTACATTTAATATTTCACTTTTCTGAGCTGGCATTTTAGCAAAATTAGAAAATGCTGATGCTATAGAACTCATTGTGTCTATTTGCTCAATCAATGTGTTGCTATATTCATTAACCTTTTGAAGAATATTCTCGTCTTCAGGATTAAACTTTCTCTGGAAACTCTGAACACTTAATCGCATTGGTGTTAGTGGGTTTTTAATCTCATGTGCCACTTGTTTTGCCATTTCTCGCCATGCTTGTTCGCGCTCGCTAGTGGCTAATTTTACTGCACTATCCTCTAACTCGTCAATCATGCTATTATATGAATTCACCAAAGTTTCAATTTCTTCGCTAGAGGAATCTATTTGAATTTTTTTGTTTCGTTTTTCCAGCCTAATTTCATTCATTTTATCACTTATGGTTTTTAGCGATTTTGTAATGTATTTAGAAATAAAATAAGCAAAGACAATTGCTGCCAAAATCATAGCCAAATAAGCATAACTTAAGCGCAATAGAAACTCATTTAATTCTTTTTTTAGAAAGTCGTCATTCTCTAAATAGGGTAAATTTAAAATGGCTAGGTTCTTAAATTTTTTATCAGTTATGTAAGTGTATGAGGATTGGAATGTTTGTCCGTTTTCTTCATTTTTAACAACATAACGATGTTCCGCAGTATTAGCCAATGCATTGAGAACTTCTGCATTTAAGCATTGTTCGGTAGTATCTCTTTGAATAACGCGTTTAGAACTTTTTAATAACTGACCCTCTAAATCATATAAGTTGATTTGTAAATTATGAATGGCATCAATATCAAAAATTTCATTCTTAAAAATAAGTGGAATATTCTCGGTAGTGACAGGATAAGTTGTCTTCTGTTTTATCACCAAATCTATACTTTTACGTATGGCTTTTTCCTTTCGTTCTAAACGCTCTCTATGGTAATCTTTTGCCTCTTCGTTATACTGATATATGGTAACTGCGGCAATTAATACTGAAGCTAGTAACACTAATAGTATCATGGCTACAAATATGCGTGCTCTTAAGGACAGTTTTTTTAATTTCATAGAATCTACCTTGAAAAAGGATGTCTTTTATTCTGAATTATTAGTTTCTAAATATAGCAATAATCAATCCAAAAGTGCATAGCATAAAAAGCAAATCACAAAAAAGCAAATTCCAAATATTTTATTAATGGAGTTTGGGATTTAGATATTGATATTTTGAATTAGGCATCAGGATTTTTAGAACGTATATTTTTATACAGTTTGAATCCTAACATCAAAAGAATTCCTAAAACGATAATTCCTAGGACTCCAAAAATCCAATTGATAGAGTTTTTCAATATCACTAAAAAAACTACAGCAAATAAAATAAAAGTTGCACCTTCATTCCAGATACGCATAAAGTTTGAAGTGACTTTTACCTCATCTTTTTGAAGTTGCTTGTAATAGATATGTGTTTTGTAATGATAAATAAATAAAAGAAAAACGAAAGCTAGTTTTACGTGCATCCATCCCATTTCCATATAGCCTGGTCTTAGAATTAAAAGCCAGACAGCAAACAATGTAGCTAATATAGAAGATGGCCAAGCTATAATAAACCATAATCGCTTTGCCATTAATTTCAATTGCTTACCTAATATTTCTTTATCTGGTGATGGCTTTTGAAAGGCTTCAATTTGATATACAAACAACCTTGGGATATAAAACAATCCTGCAAACCAAGTAATTACAAAGATTAGATGTAAGGATTTTATATAATCGTAAAATTGTCCTGAGAATTCTCTAATAATATCACCCATTAATCCTCAACAAATAAATAGTTCAATTGCTTCGCATTAAATGCTGTATTAAAAGCTTTTACCTCATCGTTTAAAATGGTATTAAAAGCATCTAATTGTGCTTTAATTTGTGCGGACAATTCATTTTTAACTGCTATATCTTGATCTGTTGGTGGGAAATCTCCCATGCTTACTAGCGAGTTTAAATGCCCTAATTTATTAGTTAGCTTTATAGGGAAATTTAATGGATCTTGCCCACTTCTGTTTTTAGTTTGGTAGAGTTCCTTTTCAATGTCAGATAATTGTTCTTCTAAGTTTTTGGCTTTTTCAACTAGTTCTTTCACACTCTCATCATCCTTATATTGTTTTTGAAAAGCACCTAACTGTTTGTTTACAGCTCTAATTTTCTTTATAGACTTATGAGCATCATCCATGATTTTATTCACATCTTTTATAAAAGCAAATTGTTTTTCCATATCTGCTTGTGTGCTTTCTGCTCTTGGGTCTGCTACTATTGTAAAAGCTTTTGATTGTTCCTCTCCATTTACATTCAAGTTTACTTTATAATTCCCAGGAATTGCGCGTGGACCTTGCAAGCTTGCCCACCATAAAATCATTCCTGGTAAACGTTCAGCACCATCATAAGTCATATTCCAAACAAACTGATTGCCACCTTTTTCAACCGTTAATTTATTTTTCTTGTACCGATAGCTATCGGGATTAGTTGAGAAGGTCTTAATCGTATCACCTTTAGTATCAAAATAGGTTAAAGACACGTTATCATCATCTTTAAAATCTTTCAAGTTAAAATACGTAATCACACCATTTGGGTGATTTGTTCCAGACGTTTTACTTCCTGCTCTACTTCCACCTCGCATTCTATAAGTGTCTTTTGGTTTGAAGAGTATATTTTTATTTAAATCCGCATTGTATAATTGATGAATTACAGATAGATCGTCAATCATCCATAGACTTCGACCTTGTGTAGCCACAATTAAATTGTTGTCTTTAATCGTTAAATCGGTGATCGGTACAATTGGTAAATTCAACTGAAAAGGTTTCCAATCTTTACCGTCATTAAATGAAATATACATTCCTGTTTCTGTACCAGCATACAATAATCCTTTTCGCTTTGGATCTTCTCTTAACACTCTTGTAAAATGCTCTTCGTTGATGCCATTTGTAATCTTAGTCCAGCTCTTTCCGTAATTCGTTGTTTTATATAAGTACGGAGCAAAATCGCCTGTTTTATATTTAGTCCCAGCCACATAGCATGTGCCTTCATCAAATGCACTTGGCTCAATGCTATTAATCATCATCCATTCTGGCATACCTTTAGGTGTCACATCTGTCCAAGTTTTTCCTCCGTCTTGCGTTACATTAATTAAACCATCATCAGTTCCAACCCATAGTAAACCTTCTTTTAATGGTGATTCATTAGCTGCAAAAATGGTGCAATAATATTCTACAGACGTATTGTCTTGTGTTATTGGACCACCTGAAGACTTTAGTTTTTCAGGATCATTACGAGTTAAATCTGGACTGATAATATCCCAAGATTGCCCTTCGTTTTCGGTAACATGTACGTGTTGTGAAAATGTATATAATCGATTTGGATTATGCTTAGAAAATATAATTGGGAAATTCCATTGAAAACGATATTTCATACCTTCTGCTCCATGACCCATTGGGTTGTCTGGCCAAACATTAATTGCTCTAACTGTTCCTGTTTTATGATTTTTTCTTGTTAAAAAACCGTCGTAACTCCCGCCATAAACGATATCATTATCTTTAGGATCTACAGCAATATGAGCAGATTCACCACCTGCTGTACTTTCCCAGTCATCTTCCGTAATAGATCTGCCATCTGTTCTGTGGGGAATCCTAATCGTAGAATTATCTTGTTGGGCAACGTAAATTCGATACGGAAAAGCATTGTCGGTAGTAACACGATAAAATTGTGAAGTTGGTTGGTTGTGATACGTACTCCAAGTTTCACCTCCATCATAAGTAACCTGCGCTCCACCATCATCACCAATAATCATTCGTTTTGGATCTTCTGGTGCAATCCATAAATCGTGATGATCTCCATGAGGTGCATTGTAAGTATCAAATGATTTTCCGCCATCAGTACTTTTATGATAGCGCACATTTAAAACATAAACCGTATTTACATCGTCCGTATCAGCGTAAACTCTTGTATAGTACCAAGCACGTTGACGTAATTTCCTTTCACTATTAACCTGATTCCAAGTTTCACCTCCATCCTCACTTCGATATAATCCGCCTTTATCTTTATTTTCAATTATGGCCCAAAGACGTTGACTATTTAAGGGAGACACTGTAACTCCAATAATCCCTAAAGTGCCTTCGGGAAAACCTTTTTTTGTTGAGATTTCTGTCCAAGTTTCTCCACTATCTGTACTTTTCCATAGTGCTGAACCTTCTCCACCAGAATTTAAACTGTATGGTGTTCTATTAATTCTCCATGTTGAAGCATATAAAACTCTTGGGTTTGTCGGATCCATAATTAAATCTACAACACCAGCATGCGCATTAGAGAATAAGGTTTTCTTCCAAGTCTTACCTCCATCAATACTCTTATAAACTCCACGCTCTTGGGTTGGCTTGTAAAGATTGCCCATCACACCTGCGTAGACAATATTGTGATTTGTTGGATGAACCGCAATACGTGGCACATGTCTAGAATTTTTTAATCCTGAAAAAGCCCAAGTTTTACCAGCATCTTCA
>Ga0209828_1000707_pt1 | contig 31727 bp, 25 predicted proteins | sample MaitaG_FD_187429 | JGI IMG/M metagenome (GOLD analysis project Ga0209828, IMG submission 187429) | Marine algal microbial communities from Maine, USA - Maine_Asex2 metaG (SPAdes) (version 2) | ecosystem: Host-associated > Algae > Red algae > Unclassified | place: Maine, USA | collected 2015-01-05
CCCTTTTTTTTCTAATCGCTTATCTCCAAAGCAACTAGTTCCATTTCTTTTTGACATAGTTTTCTTATTTAGACCTAACTAAATATAACGATTTTTTATAATATGTCAAAATGTGTCCTAACGACAGCTCTTTCGAAAGCGACCCCATTTAACTACTTTAAATGTAAAATCTTATCTCACTTTGATAAACTGTTTGTGCAGTGTTTCATTTGAGAGCTGTATGCTCACATTATAGATCCCTTCTGCAAGTCCATTTATAAGCATACTGTGCTTTATATAATCTGCAGAATTTCCTGCATCTAATTTTTCTGACATTACAAGTTTCCCTGCAGCATCAAATATATTTACTGTAATTTCTCCTGACAACTCACCTGATGTCAATTCAAGATTTAACGCGTCTACCACTGGATTTGGATAGATGGCGATGCCATTTGCTCTGTTTGGTTCTTTGACCACTATTGCAATAACACCACTTACATCCGCATTCCCGTTGAAGTCCACTTGACGTAATCTGTAGTAGTAAACGCCTGGCTTGGTGATTGCAAAGTCTGCAAAGCTATAGTCTCTAGTTGCGCTTACAGTGCCAGCTCCTTCTACCCTTCCTACTTTATCGAAATCTCCAGAACCAAATTGTCTTTCAACTTCAACATGACTGTTGTTTACCTCATTACTTGTTGTCCATTGGATGAGGTTATGGTCTCCATTATTTCTTCCTTTGAATTCTATGTAATCTACAGGTAATGCACCTCCAAATATCAATCCTATATCAATATTCGGCTGATGCTCTCCTGACTCCATTGTATAGAAATCTGAAGTCTGTGGCCCGTTATTTCCAGTGATATCACTATCAATGCTATCATCATTTCCAACATCCGGATCTGTAATTCCATATCCTGCTGGCGGTACTACTCTAAAGTAATAATCTTCTTCCTGCAGATAATCGATAAAGTAATCACCATTATTATCCGTTACGTCATCCCCAATCTTAGTCCCAGTATTGTCATATACTTCTACAAGCACACCTTCTACTTTAGGCTCGTTGCTGTCCTGCTTACCATTTGCGTTATCATCTCTCCACACTCTGTCTCCTGCAGTTGCCATTAGGTAGAATCCTGCTCCTAAGTCACATTTGTCTCCTCCACAGATAACTGTAAATTCATCGGATGTATTCGATCCAAAGTAATCATCTAAATCACTATCAATCTCCTCATCATTTCCAATGTTCGGTTGTGCAAGAACAAGGCCGTTTAATGGTGTACCTATCTCAACATAATATGTTCCTGGAGCAGCACAGAACTTATACCATCCATCATCTGACGGTGTATTTGGCTTGTGCCCAGTGAATGTTTGATCAAATAATTCAAACACGCCTGTCGTATTGTTCTTTCTGTAAAGATTTACTTCAAGACCATTAATACCGTTTTCAATGTTGTCATAGATATTATTTTCATTCGCATCATACCATACAAGGTCTCCTATTAAGACACACTCATATAATCGGTGGGTTAGCAGGATCTATCTGTTTTGCCACATCAATATCTGGGAACCATGCGGGCGTAGGATCGTTTGTTCCTCCATCCCCATTATCTCCATTTGGATCAGTTCCGTCATCAGATAAATCTTCTACTTCTTTTCCTGATTCTTCGCCTACTCCAGTTGTAGTACCTTGGTTTTCTAAGGCTCCATAGAAGTTAAAGAATGCACCTCCATCGTTTGGATCTACCGCAATTGTAACTTGTACTATTAATGTCTCTCCCGGCAGTAAGCATGCATCTCCTGCAAGCATCTCATCAGAAACTGGAGTTCCACTATTACATGGTGGACATGGTATTACTGTTCCAGGTGTCGCTGTAGTTCCTCCAGTAATCGTTGGTTGTGAAACCACCGTAACAAATGCACCACCATACTGGCTAGCGATATCATTTTGTAACATTATCATCCTGTATTTATGGCAGATATAACTCAGCGAATGAAGTTTTCTTACATTGAGTAACTAGAATGCTTGGTAAATCATTTGAAATTGGAATCTTCTGATTTAATCGGTTTCTCTGATAATTTATAAGTAAATTGTAAGAAATACTTTAAAATGAATGACGTCATTATTTTAAAAAGTGCACCTAAAATTAAAATCCAATTTCTCGATAATGGTTTTGAACTAATAGATAAGCAAACAGAGCAAAATACGGGCTTTTACGCATATAGTGACTTACAAACTATTGAGTTGAATAAGGCATGGTATCCTAGATTAGCAAAATGGTTGCGGGCATTGACATGGATAATGAATGGGGTTCCTTATTTTCCAGAAGCGACGTCTTGTAAAAAAGCAAACATAATTATTCATTTAAAAAATACGAAGCTTGGGATTTGGTTGACCGATATTTCCATGGCTAGTAAAGCAAAAAAGTTAAAGGAAATATTGGACGAGAAAACTACTAGCTAGCTGAATAAGCAGTAGAATACTTATGCTTCATCCAATATAAAGAATTAGTCAGATTGCTCATTTTGTTAGGATTTAATACAATACACATAATTACAACATCCATTTCTACGCTTTAATAAGCCTATCCTTTATACTAAGTCACTTTTCGGCTATAAATACGGGCAAATATTATACGGCATTTTAGTTATTTGATAAAATAAATATCAATATAAAGCTCAAAAGATCAAAATCTATGTAGACGTGAAAAAAAATCTAAATTTTTTTTCTTATAAATGAAACTAAAGACATACGTTATTCGTTTCTTTAATTGTGGTAGAGATATTAATAAAAGTATCTCGCCTATTTAATATTATATAAATTTTTTATGAGTAACGGTACAGTTAAATTTTTCAACGACAGCAAAGGATTCGGTTTCATCACACCAGACGATGGTGGTAAAGATGTATTTGTTCATGTAAATGGACTAAACGGAACAACAATTAACGAAGGAGACAAGGTCTCTTATGACGTAGAAGAAGGAAAAAAAGGTCTTAATGCAGTGAATGTTTCTTTAACATAATACACATTTAGATTCTAAATCATATTGGCTCATCATTTTGATGGGCCTTTTTTTTGTCTAATACTCATCTATATCTGACTACGATTCATATTTTCCAATGAAATAGTGAAGAATGGAATTGAAAATACATTTGTCACTAAACGCTTATAGAATCGAATAGATAATTATCTTCATCAAATAGCTCATATCAGTTACTGAAAAAGAGTAAGGTTTCTCCATCAATATTGTTTGTTCCATTTTCTTCTCCACCGCTCGTTGCAAGTATTGTGGTTGTATAACTTACTGTTCCTGTTGTATTTTCTGGATCAAATACTCCGGAGAAGCCAAAACTCGCTACAGCACCGGCGGGTATCTCATTATTATTTGTCCAGATATGAAACGATGTATTGGAAGAGTCATAATTCCAGAAAAGATTATTAACATTTGATACGCCTATTTGCGTAGCATTTGGATCCCAAGTTATTTGGAATCTATCATCTTTAGGAAGAATGACCGTTACAGTTCCTTCCGTAGCTTTGTTTCCAATTTCAAATACATTTATAGCGAAGAATAAATCCACAATTCCATTTGAGGTATTCGGCAATAAAAGTGAATTCAAAGTCAGATCTGTTACCGCCATTTCTTCAGCACAAACCTCTTGCATACTTATTTCATCAAAATACAGATCCACATCCGATCCGCCCAATAAGTAGGTCAACCTTAGATCAGCATCATCAATCGGAGCTACAAAGTTGAATTCATATACCTCACTGCTGGTAGTAGCATTTATATCTTCTAATAAATACGTAGTGCCATCCGTTTTATTCCTCAGCTTTAAGGTCATTAAGCGATTCGCATCAGCTCTTACCTTGGTCTTAATCGTATATTCTACATCCTGTATCATAGCCAGATCATCTTGCCATAATTGTACATCCCAATTGAATGCTCCACCGTTTGAGATGGATATTACGGCTTCTGTATTTCCATTTATACTTCCATCGGCATTTGCATTCCCTCCATCATGCACCGCAAAATCAGGAATGTTAGATGCAGGATTATCAAAGGTTCCAGAGATTACCAATTCCTCAGAACCACAAGGTTCTACGACCTCAAATACGTCTCCAAAAATAACTCCTTGGCCACTTGCCCCCGCATATAAACGGCCTGCCACATTTCTATCACCTGCGATAATTTTGTTATCTCCCCATATTTCTTTTTCTGAATGATCAGAAATTCTAATCCATGTTTCTCCTACATCATCTGATCTGAAAAAGTATTCATTCGTCTCTCCATCTAATGCGCCAAATACATAGATAGCAGGATAGGTTGCACCAAAGCCTTTACCAAAAGTTATTGCTCTAGCTACGTTAATATCTGTTTCTATCGATTTGTTAGTCCAATCCGACCCCCCATTATCGGAAAAATAAAGTGTATTATCTATGTTAATCCAGAGGTGCCCTGGGTGTTCAGGTATTGATATTAATCTCGTTTTGTTCCATACATTTTCTGGTAGTGGCATATTTGAATTCACGACACACCAATCTTTACCATCATTTGTAGAGATATTAAATGTTCCATCCCAGTCATAGAAATAAAACACACAGCCCAATGATTTATCTGCAACGATATTCTTGGCAGCTGCAAACACACTATTATTGACATTGTTTCCTGAAAAGTCCGAAGCCCCAAGACAATTTATAGTAAACGGTAGCGTGCACGTTTCATTTACATTTGAAGCACCATTCGCATTTATAAATTCGGTGTTCCCTCCATCTAATGAATACTTAAGACCGATGTTATTTAAAATTATTATGTTATTCGGATCATCACTTGACATTTCAACCTGCGATTTTTTATCGCCTATATCATACCCAGGCTTTAAAAACCAATCGGCTCCCCCATTACTGGATGTCAACAAACCTCCTTGAGTCCCATTCCATTCATTCGTAATAACTGCAACCAATTGATTCGGTTGGTCTTCACAAAAAGCGTATGATGCACTTTTTTTCAATGCCCCTAAGTTATCTTCTGTTAGATCTTCAATATCTTGCGTTGCAAAATTGTCTGGATTGGTAATACCATCATCAAATATAAATCCTGGATGATCTGCACTTCCTGCAATTAAGAAATTGCCTGCTACATTTTCCGGAAACGCTAATAAATCAACAGGTACTATTTCTTCGTGTCCTGCAGACTCTAGATTGTGCCACTCACCGCCACTATTCAGATCAAATGACTCACAAATAAAGGTGCTAAACCAACTCGTATAATATAGCTTCCCATCTATTAATGGATCAAATACTATTTTAGACACATGCGATCCAAAAGACTCCGATCTCCAAGGAAATATGTTATTTTCCGGAGGCACGCTACCAGAAACCATAGACCAATTCTCACCCGCATTTTGGCTCACTTGAAATTGATTTATATGATTGAACCCTGCCGTAATAGTAATTGCTACATCATTATCATAGGGGCTGCATGCAACTGTTAGATAGCCTTCGTTGTCTCCATCGCCTATTGCAATATCATCTAAGCCACCTTGCAAAACGGACCAATTAGCTCCTGTTAAAATATTATCACACTTCATTATGCCTTCACGTTGACATGCTACTAAGAGATAATCACTATCCTTAGAAATACTAATATGCATAGACTCAAGCAGTTCAGGGTATAGGGGATTAGCTGCATCATCCACGTTCCAAAATATCCGATCAACAGTATTTCCCATATAAAAACCCATACCTGAATATGCTATGTATACTAATGGCTCAGTTGGATGAAATGCAACAGTTCTTATGCTATACTGCACATCATTATGAGGAATCATATTTGCCCCCACTTGTTCACATGCGAGTGTTTGAAGATCTAAGATATATAAACCATTTTCCCTTGTTCCTATATATAACTCATCGGTATTTAGTGGGTTAATTCCAATGGGGCTTCCTTGCCTATCCTTATCATTATTATTTGGAAAATTCTGATCATTTGTGGTATTACAGCCTCTCCCACCATTCGCTGCAAAATGAAAATCTACATCTCCTGTTAGTGCAAGTTCTTCGAAATTTTGCCCACCATCAAGCGATCTAAAAATTGTATTGCTATTGGGGTTACAGTTTCTTCCAACTGCCAAGTATACTATGTCTGCGTTACTAGGATGCAATGCAATCCCTGCCACGCTATAATAGTCCTTTTTAGCTACAAATAAAAGCTGTTCCATCCGCTGCGTTCCTGCGTTCCACTTATATGCTCCACCCACATCGGTTCTATAATATCTTAAATCGGAGTCTGTAGGATGGATTTGCATTCCCGTAATGTAGCCACCCCCACCTATCGGAACATTTTTCCAATCGTAGTCAATATATTCTTGTGAAAAAAGGGAAATCGTTACAAGTGATAAGCATAAAATCAAGTAAGTACGAGACATAGGCTTGCGCGTTAAATTGTTATGGGTGCAAAATGCAAAGCGGGAAAGGACTATATAATATTAATGCTTAGATCAAATATACCGATAATTAAACTTCTATCACTTTTTGCTTAGTCATCTCTTATACTTTTAACATTAATTTCTACACGCAAAAAAAACTAGTGGTACTAGAACCAGATACTAGGACCATGCAATACAATATGAGATATTGTATTAATGTGAAAAATCAGTTTATTTAGTCATTTTAATTAAAGAGTCATGATATCCTTGCGTTAAATATTTTTCTAACATTGTCAACCGCCATTTTTTACTCTTTTATCCTTATTTTGGGTACATTCGGAGCTCTGATTTTGTAGATAAAATATTTAGCATAAAGAAAATCATAAACGATGATTAAATTAGTAACTCATATAGCTATTTGTAGCATCATTTTACTTGCTGCCTGCGAAAACCCTGATCCAAATGTGGACAACAAGGGAAATGACGAATTAAAAGTCCTAGAAATTGAACGACCAATAACGAAGGATATAATGAACTTTCAAGATATTATATACATTCCGATATATTCGGATATTTATCTTGACCAAGTTAATCAAAAAAACTTGTTGGCGGCCACTTTGAGTATTCGTAATACAAGCTTTAACGACACCCTATTTATTTCCAAAATAGATTACTTTAATACGGATGGGGATTTACTTAGAACTTATGTTAAAAACTTACTTAGCCTCCCTCCCATGGCGACGATTAACTACGTAATAGAAAAACATGATGATACAGGTGGACCAGGAGCTAATTTTATTGTTGAATTAAACTCAAAAAACGAAAATGTAGCCCCTCTAATCCAGGCTGTAATGATAGGCGAAACAGGAAATACCGCGTTTTCTTTTGCAACAGATGGCTATTCTATAAAGAAAAAGAAGTAATACAATTATAAATTTATAGATGACGACTTTTTCACTAAAAATTATTTAAAATGAAACATCTACTTTTAATAGCAAATATATCAATTGAAAACAGGAATCTTCTTGAATACTCTGCAGCATTCTGTAAGCATTATAATTGCAAGCTACATGTTTTGCATATAAGTAATTATTCTGAACCCATTTTTATTTCTTCTCCGTACTACTATGATCAAAACAAAATTAGTTATAGTGATTATTTTGAAGAAAAAGATGTTAAAAATATAGCTTCTAAGGTCGAGTCCTTGATTGATAAAGATCTCGTTCAAGTAGCCATAAAGAAAGGCAATCAAGAAAATATATTGAATACATTTTTAAATGACAATTTTATTGATTTCATTATCATTGGCAATCAAGATATAGAAGCAGAGAATGATTTTATTAACCATAAAAACTTACTTCTAAATGTGGTTGATACCCCCCTTTTGGTAGTACCTAATTTACAAATATTTAGTCCTTTTAAAAATTTAAATTTTTTAACAAACCGCAGTGAAAAAGATATTTTGGATATAATTCAACTTTCTAAGTTCTTTCCAGCAAGTAAGATTAAAGTTTCTCATCAAGATATTAATGGAAAGGAATCTGCAATTCGCGATAAAAAATGGGAACAGTATGTCAGTTCAAAAGTTCCTGAGCGCATTGAATATAATCATATCCAGGAGAACGTAGGTGATTATGTCAAAAGAGAAAATTCTTCATTGAGCAAAGACTTTGATGCCTTTGTATTTACTGCCAAGAAAAGAAATTTTTGGTCTAGATTAATTGACCCAAGCACTACATTGAGATACCTAGCAGGATTAGAAATGCCGTGTATCATATTCAAAAATTCGGAAGAAAAGTAACTCCATTCCAATCGTTTGAGCTATTTGTAAATTCTTTGAAAGATTTCATTCTAGCTCAAAATTTGATTCTACTGGTATAGGGCTAGCAACTTGCAAAAAGAAAATACCTTTAAACTTTGGATTGTAAAATAGTCAGCGGAGAACATTAGATTGCAGTTACTATTATTAAAATGGATAGCCAATTCCAAGATTATATCTGAGGTTATCTTGTCTCCAAGTTCTAGATAATAAATCGATGTCCGTTATATGCCAAACAAAATCGCTTTCAGAAGGTGACCGGACTGGAAAGGCAATGTCCAACCTGATTAAAAAGAAATCAAAGTCTAGTCTAAACCCTACCCCTGCACCTATGGCAATTTGTTTATAAAATTCTGTAAGGTCAAAACCTTCTTTGGGACGATCAGGACTATCAAGTAGCCATATATTACCAGCATCAAGGAATACAGCACTTTTAAAATACTTTATCACTGGGAACCTGTACTCTACATTCATCTCCAACTTCATATCCCCTGTCTGATCAACAAGTTGCGATTCTATTGCAGATAATCCATCGGGATCCACATAGAAAGAGCCTGGTCCTAATCCTCTGATCCTGAAAGCCCTCAAACTATTAGATCCTCCTACAAAGTATTGCTTTGGGTATGGCAATTCTTGGCTATTGCCATACGCTCTACCGAAGCCTAAGATTATTCTCGTGGCGAGATCTGACTCACTAAAGCCCCAGTATTTTCTGAAATCTACTGTGGCTTTAGAAAACTGCGCAAATTCTGATCCAACAATCTCTTTAGGGTTTATATTATCCGCGCCTAAAAATAACGATAATGCGTTACCGCTCGTCTCTAATGATGCTCTTAGATAATGACTACTCCTATCTGTGCTATTCGTCTGACTTGTAAAGGTAAAGTCATATTGCATGCCTACGATCAGTACATCTCTAAAGGATCGCTGTAACCTTATATCCTGACTAAGTAAATCAAGAAAATCTTGCGTTTCATTTGTTACACTTATCTGATTGACATTTAATGGATATAGTTCATGGAGCTTGGAAACAGTTTGTCGCCAACGATAGCCAAACTTATAAGTGAAACTTTCTATACTGTAAAGTTCCGTCCTGCGCTGAAAGGTATAATCACCTTTTATGACTGTACGGGGAATATAGTTTTTGTTCTCTTGGATCGTAAAAAAAGGAACAATGAATCTAGGAAAAGTAAGTTCTACATTACCATTTATATCAGATGAATTTACAAAACTGACACCATCTCCAAATTGGGTTTCAACCTGCCCACCAATTGATATATTTAGATTCTCAGCTTGGCCAAATAAATTTCTATTCTGATATGCTACAGAGGCTCCCACTCCGAAGGTGTTCCCTGCCCTATTATTCAACTCTACTTCGCCAGAGAGACTCTGCCTTTCTAATGGACTTAGCAGTATTCTCTGCGTAATATGATCGTTCAGACCATTTATACTGGGTTCATTGATGATATTGACCACCTTAAACAAACCTAAATTTTGGAATCTCTTTGTAGTTCTGTATTGAAGTGATCTATTATAATACCCTTCTGGCTCTTCTAATATCAGCCGTTCATATAATGCATGGTCAAGGTATGGTTCCGTCTCGACTATAGTGACACTATTTTTTAAATCAGTACTTGTAGGCGTTATGCTCGTTGAGCTCCTTTTAGAAAAGTTAGGGAATACTAATATACTATCTAATGTGTATCGTATATGACGCGTACTATCCGTGGGAGAGATGATCTGGGTATAGACATCTACGGTATTATCTACTTTTGCAGTATCTACATAGAAATGTACATTCGTAGCTTTGAAATCTGCATAACCTTTGTTGGCTGCAAGCGTTGTTATTCTTAATCGTTCGTATTCTAGCCGATCTCGGTCATAGTAACTATTTTCTTCTAGTATAAATCTTTTAGAGGCTTCATCTAAATCCAATGTTGTGTAGACCGTATCCGAAGGAAAGACTAAAGAATCAATACGATGTCGTTGATTAAGTGTGACATCACACTTAATATTGGCTTTGCGGTTATTGACGGTCGTATCACAAGCTACTCTATTGGAGAAAAAGCCCTTACCTCGTAGATAGTATTCAAGTTTTGCTTCTGTAATCTCTATCATATCTGGCTTGTAAATAATAGGCTTGCTGCCGAGTCTGTACTTCACCCAATGTTTAAATCCGGTATCTCCGGTATTTGCAAATATATTGTGCAGTCCAGTTTTTATATTTCCTATGCCATTGGCGGTTCCCGCTTGAGGAATGCCATTTACTATATGCTTAAAGTCTCGAATGGACTTTGCATGGTTTGCATCATGGATATTGATGTCTGTACCCATATAGACGTTTTGGCCTTCCGCTAAATTTTTTGTAAGACTGCATGATGTGGTCAGCATCATGCTGAACACTAGAACTAAAAGAATTATATGTGTATTTAAGTTAGGCAGTTTAATTTCTTTTGGGGCCAAGTGCTTTTTTAAAATAGAGACTGACGCCGTTTTTCGTGTTGTTCTCATTCAGCAGTCTATCATAGTCACTCTTTGAAAAAACGCGTATGCGATACCGTCCATCTGCCCTCAGTTTGTACTCTAAAACAAAATCACCGACAACTGAAGAATGGCCTCGTTGGTCATTTTCTTCTAGATCGACATTACCAGTTGCAGATACGCTCAGGCGATCATTAAATAATTGCTTCGACACCTTTAGTCCAACTTCAGTAACATTTCCTCCAGCGCCATCATTCACATAATCTGAGTCATACGAATTGACATCAATGCTTACATCTACCCCTTTTACAATATTCTGTGCAAAGTTATTCAGTTGATTTGATATTAATTCAGAGATACTGCTCAGTGCTATATTACTACCCAAATTACCTAAACCCGTAGATGAATTTTGTGAGACAAGAAAGCTATTAAAAAGAAGTAAGCCGAATACTTGACTATTCAATTCATTCGGGTCTTCCCGTATCTCCATGAGCCTTCTATCGATAGAGCTTATCAAGGAAGATGACTCCGAACTTGGTACCTGTATATCTAGTAAGATATCAATATCACTAAGCGGACCTTGTAAAGTCAAGTAGACCTCCACATTTGTACGCGACTTAGAATTTTGCAACTCAGACTCATTTGGATTCACTTGATCTTTTATCAATTCATAAGTTGTTGTATAGACGTTATGAACGGCAGCTATATCCACCTCAGCATCTAGCAGATCTCCATTGAAAGAAACAGTACCTCCTTGTTTTATTTTAAATTCCTTGAATATAAACGTACTATAAGAAAAGTTATATGTTCCATCCTTAACCGTATAAAGACCAAAGAATTCCTGTTCTCCATATTGATCTAGTTCAATCTTAAGGTTTCCCGATCCATACCCAACGACCTTATCGCCATTAATTGGATCTACGACTAAAGTCAATTTGGACTCTTCCGTAATGTCAAGTAGTAAGGTTACGTCAAAAGGGAACTCCTGTGCCAATTGTAATAAATACTCATCTGTGAGATCCTCAAAATCTTGCGGCTTCCCATAGGTTATAAAATCCTCTCTAAGATATGTCTCTGCGCTATAAGGAGATATAGTTATATCAGTTCCTTCAAGAGTTTTTGCAGTAATATCGATTTTTAAAAGACTGGGCGGACCGGTAATTTCACCTTGTGCAGATAATAATACCTTTCCTGAAAAAACTGGATTTTCTTCAATAGTGGTATTTAAAAAGGTGAATTTTTTAGTATCTAATTTTAAAGCAATATTCATGTCTTGCAGATTCTTATGATATATCATGCCTGTTACTTTTGCCTTATTTCCTTCCTCATCTTTAATGTCTAATTCGCCTATATCAATACTAGTTTGATCAAAATTTATAATATGATTATCCAAACTGTATTTTGTATTATTTGCTATAATAGTAGTTACGGTATTTTGCAATTTCGCATATCCTAGTACATTTGGTTGTTTTGTCGTTCCAGTCACTTTTATTTCTCCGGAAAGAATGCCCTCACTCTCTTTTATTACATCTTCTAAGAATGGATCTAACAACAATAGTTGGAGGGAGTCAAATACAATGTCCATATCTATCTGACTAGTCGCCGTGTTAAATTTCGCGCTGCCGAATAATTTATTATTGGGCCCTAACAGACTAAGTTCTGTTTGAATCATTGAATTTCCTGGCTCAGTGTCACCTGATATCCCTAACATACCTACATATGTGGAGTCATAAACAATATCTTTGATAGCAATATTAGCAATGTAATATGGGTCTGTGCATACATCTCTAATATCTATCTTCCCATTAATCGTACCCGAAGCTGAAGAGCCGTTACTTAATAGTAGATCTGCAAATTCTTCTACTTCAAAACTTTCGAATAGCACAGAAAGTTCATCTGAATTGTTTAGGTTACTATTTACACTAATTCGTTCGTTACCATTTGCGATTTCAAAATTGGAAACTTCGATACAGCTATTTTCTATCTCAATTTTATTGTCGCTTAATACCTCCCAGTCCTTATTATTTAGATAGAAGCTGTCTTGCATGGCAACTACGATTTTTTCTGGACTAAACCGTGATTGGGCCGAAAACTCAATCATCCGATTATTATTGTTATCTAGTGCTGAAAGTTTACTCTCTACCATACTATTACTGATCCTATTGGCAAGATTCAATTTATTTATAGGAGTACCCGCATATGTGTTCATATCACCGACTACATCTACATCTAAATATACGTCTGATGTAGCAGCACTTAGCAACAAGTTTTCAGAAAAAAAATCATCATAATAAAAGCTATCAACCTCGATTTGGCCTACTAAGGAATTTTGTTCGAAATCGACTTTTACATCTATGTTTATTGGCTTGGATTGCAGCTGATTTTCTTTAAAAAGAATTTTGAACGGCATTAAAGTATTTAGCTCGCCATACAAGTGAAAATTACGGCTGGTAATATCTGTATGAGCTATGATGGTATCTGTATCTATATAGGCATTTACCATGTCATTGATGGATGCAGGTAAGTCTGCAACATGATAATCACCATCCAAATGAAGTTGCAAGATATCACTATCTATGAAGACAAATGTACTGTCTACATTTCTATGAGCAGTAATCATAATACTATCCTCATATAAATGGTTAGCCGAATTAGAAAGATGCAGGTTTCTAATAAATATCTCATTTTTATCACGTTCTGATAGCGGTAGACTCAGATGGGTCTCTATTGCACCACTTAGACTAATTTCATCCGAGTAAAGATTGAGGCTGTGCAGATTAATCGTATCAATATTCACGGTAAAATCAGACGTTGCTCTCTGCTTTCCTAGGAATACGGTACCATCATATTTGAGACGGGCATTTGGGTCGTCTACTTCGATCACACCATCTATATTACCGTCTTCTATATGTGCATCCACCATAATGCTCTCATACGTGTAGCCCTTGTATTGAAAATCTTTGACAATTCCGGTGAAGTTTGTATTTACCTTTTGAAGCGTAGCACCTGAACCGGTAATAGTCGTTGTTAGAGTTAACTTTCCTAGGCTTTCGTCTTTAAGCAGTGTCCCGAGATCAAATTGAGATAATGACAGGTCACCACTGTAGTTTAAGTTATCAATTCCGTCCTTAGTGTCCAGAACAATATCTGCCTCTGCACTCCCTAATGCTGATTCCAATTTTCCTATCAGTTTAATATTGGTTCTATCTCCTGATAATTTACCGACATAATTTAACTGACCCAAACTAGGTATATCAATATTGTCTATGGAGATATATGGAAGTTGCGCTGTATTAAACTTGGCTTGTTCAAATTGCAAATCATAGGACAGAATATCCGGATTATTGAGGTTACGTAACTTTCCATCGAAAGTTGTGTTTACTGCATCATCTAATTTAATAGAAAAATTATCAAGCATCAGAAGTTGCATACTACCTTTAGCTATTCCGGAAGCTGTAAGAGCGCGATAGCGAAGGAGGCTGTCAGGAATTGCATATGCATTGAGTATCGCATCTAATTGATGTATGTCTGACTTGAGCATATCAATATTCACATGTATCTCTTCAGGATTAGAAAAGCCTTCTTGATCCGCCTTCATGAATACAGACCCTTTTAACACGAGCGCTGTCTCATATTGGAAGTCTATATTTTTGATATCAATGTTTTTCGGATCATAGTGAAGTGACTTTACTTCCCCTTTTAATCCACCACCCTTTTGTATTTTAATATCATCAGGTATGTAGGGTTCCAAATTTTTGAGCAAGTTATACGAAACGTCAATAGTCAGATTGTTTATATCAATAGACTTCGTGTGTAAGCCCAATGATATCTGATCTGCCATCATTTGATCTAATTTAGTTAAGATAGTTACTTGATTAGCATCTACTTCCTCTTTATAAATAGTTACTAGGGCTGATCCTTTTTGCACAACGAGCTCCTCATTAAAACTACCATTCAACTGATTGATGTCTACGATCAGTGAATCTGCATGATAGTCCAAGTGCTGTGCTCCGATATTAAATTCTGCTATCCGAGTAGTCTGCTCATCATTTATTTCAATAAGTCGATGCGACATATCAAGATCCTCGATAGTGACTGTCCAACCTAGATCGGGTAATATACTAGAAGAATTATTAGTATCGCTACCGTTAATAGCGAGGTATGTATATGTATTTTCACTACTCAACTTATCTAATGATATGACCTGCTTTGCAAGGTCGATTTCATCGAAATCTATATTTAGAAGATCTTGTTTTAGCCCTATCTCTAAATCCTTAGTTTTATATTTAAGCCGTACTTCCTCGAGGTTAATATTATTGATGTCAAAAGACCAGCTATTGGTATCGGTATTTGTAGGCGTTACATCCTCTACAGTACTATTGTCTGAATCAGACATTACAAAGCTATAGTTCATCTTACCGTCTGGTAATTCATAGAGATTCACTACAGCATTCTCCATTCTGATATCATCTATAGCTATCTTTCGATTGAGCAGAGTAAATAAACCAATATTTATCGCAATCTGATCAGCTGATAACAAAGTATCCGATGCTTGATCTTTTAAAAGAATTCCTTGTGCTTCAATTCGGTCAAGAAAGCTGATTTTTAACTCATCAATATGCCATTGTGCGTTATATTTTTCAGATAAGGATTTCAACACCTTTTGTTGCGCATAATTTTGGACAGTTGGTACACGTATTAAAATAGATAATAATAGTATTAGTAGAAGCAAGATTGCCACTACGGTTAAGATAAATCGAATGTATTTGTTTCTAAACATTAACTCCAGAGACTCCTTAGAACTATGAAAAATTAGATTGATACAAAAACCAAAATTAGTTTACACAAAGAAAAGAAATTCCAGTCAGCCTTTATGCCATTTATAGGTAGCTTGTGTTGAAATAGTTACTATAGGCAGATAAATAAGAAATCCCTGTAATATCATAAGCAAAACGTATTAATAAGGTATAACATTAAATCTCGCACCTTTTTTCTAGTATCTTCATTCTAATTCTTTTAATTGAGGTATTGAAGGAGTTGACTTGGATTTCTCTTTGTAGCTTCTGGCGTTTAAAACCCGAAATATTAGTTAAATGGATATAGATTTTGGAAAGATTTTTAGTGATTATTTAGAACAAATTAGTACCTTAATTCCAAAGATTATTACTGGGCTAGTTCTATTAGTAATTGCCATAATTTTAGGAAAAATAGTCTTTAAAATAATAGTCACAGCAACTCAAAAAAAGTGGCAAGACAATATTCTGTCAAATTTTTTAGCAGAAGTTGTAAAATGGATTTTTTATCTCTTTGGTGTAATTATAGCACTTAGTACAATTGGCTTTTCAGGAATAGCAAGTACAATTTTCGCTGGAGCAGGTGTAAGTGCCATTGTAATTGGTTTTGCTTTTAAAGATATTGGAGAAAATTTCTTATCTGGAATAATTTTGGCTTTGAGAAGACCATTTGAGATTGGTGATATTATTGAAATCCAAGGAGCAAAAGGAACTGTAAAAAGCCTTGACTTAAGATCAACACACTTAAGAGACTCAGAAGGAAAAGATATTTTTATTCCCAATTCATCCATAATCAAAAACACACTTATTAATTTTACAAAAGATGGACTTCTAAGAGTAAGTTTTAAGATTGGGATTGCTCCAGAATGCGATATAGAACAGACTAGACAATTAATATTTGACCACCTAAAAACGCAAAATCCAATATTAACTACTCCAGCGCCTACTGTTATAGTTCAAGAGTTAGGGGAATTTACAACAGATATTCAAGTATTTTTTTGGGTAGATATTTTAACGAATAAAAAGCTACCAGACACATACTTAGGCCACACTATTAGAAGTAAAGTCATTACAGATATAAAACATATTCTTGAAACTAATGGTATCGAAATGCCTTCGCAAGTTTTTGAGCACAAAATGTACAGACAGAATAAGTTAACATTTGAAAATAAATAAGGTAATAGAATCTTTCTAAAACAATATACTAGATTAGATAATTACTTGTTTAGAAGAGAGAATCTCAGGATTAAAACATTCAAACATTAACTCTGTTACATACATGTGTTTGATTAACTACATTTAAATGAAGATACTACTAACGGGAGCAACAGGGTACATTGGCAAGAGGCTATTGCCTATACTAATAGAGAATGGACATCATGTTGTATGTTCTGTTAGAGATAACAAAAGATTCAATCCTCCTAAATCTTTAATCCCGTTTATTCAAATTATAGTAGTAGATTTTTTAGATGAGTCTACCTTAGGTAATATACCGCACGACATTGATGCAGCCTATTATCTCATTCATTCCATGTCGAGTTCAAAAAACTACCAAGTTTTAGAAGAAAATGCAGCCTCAAACTTTAGAGATGCTATTAATAAAACAACTGCGCAACAGGTAATTTACTTGAGTGGAATAGTAAATGAAAGTGAATTATCAAAACATTTAAATTCCAGGAAAAATGTTGAGGATATATTGTCGGGTAATTCTTTTAGACTAACAACACTAAGAGCGGGTATAATAATTGGATCAGGAAGTGCCTCTTTTGAAATCATCAGAGATCTAGTGGAGAAATTACCGATTATGATTGCTCCAAAATGGTTAAAGACTAGATGTCAACCTATAGGGATTAGATATGTTATACGCTTTCTTGAAAAGTCTTTGTTTAAAAAAGAGCTCTATAATCGGAATTTTGATATTGGTGGTTCCGAAATATTGAGTTACAAGGACATGCTACTAAAATTTGCAAAATTCAGGGGCCTAAGTCGTAAAATTTATACGGTTCCTGTCATGACGCCTAAACTTTCTTCTTATTGGTTATACTTTGTCACATCTACATCCTACACACTTGCCACCTCTTTGGTTGATAGCATGAAAATTGAAGTGATTTGTAGAGATGATTCGATAAATGAAATTTTAAACATTTACCCGAGTGGTTATGTAGAGGCACTTAGTCGAGCATTTGAAAAAATAAAAGATAATGCTATAGTATCCAGTTGGAAAGACTCACAAGCGAGTGGCGTTAAGGAATTTAATGTTAGTGATTTCATCAATGTTCCCACTCAGGCTTGTTTTAAAGATGTTAGAGAACGCAGCTTTTCATCTCTTGAAGAATCCAAAGATAAATTATGGAGTATTGGCGGAGAGAATGGCTGGTACTATGCCAACTTCTTATGGAAACTCAGAGGGCTTTTAGACAAATTGTTTGGAGGTGTAGGTTTAAGAAGAGGTAGAACGAGCAGCACTCAATTGCAATCGGGAGATGCTTTAGACTTTTGGAGAGTATTATATGCGAATAAGTCAGAGGGAAGATTATTGTTATTTGCAGAAATGAAATTGCCAGGAGAAGCTTGGTTAGAATTTCAATTTAAAGAGAGTGCACTTATTCAAACAGCTACATTTAGACCTAAAGGAGTCTTAGGACGCCTATATTGGTATTCAATATTGCCCCTTCATGGAATTATTTTTAGTGGTATGATAAATGAAATAACTAATCCGAGCAAGACTTAAAAAGTATAGGTAAAATTTCGGACACTCTACATATAGCTTGTTATAATGTTGCGTATTCTAAATTGCAATATCCTCAATCTTAGGCTTATCCCTCAGTAATGGCGCTTTAGAAATCAATGCAAACCCAAAAGAAAGCACTCCTACTCTTCCAACGAACATTAAGAATGCGATTATTAGTTTACTACCATCACTCAATTCACCTGTTATCCCTGTAGATAACCCAACTGTACTAAGGGCAGAGGCTGCTTCAAAGAGCAATTTTTCAAACGCGAAATTTTCTCCATCTAATAATAAAACACCCCAGGTTCCAATTATTAAAATAAATGAATAAAAAATAGACGATGAGACCGCTAGGTAAATGTTTGAAGCAGGGATTTCTTTATGAAACAACGTGATGTGTTTCTTTCTTTTTAGAATTGATAATAAAACGGCAATTAAGGCTGTAATCGATGTAGTTTTTATACCACCACCAGTTCCAGCAGGAGATGCTCCAATAATCATCAAAATGATCATTATAAAAATACCCCCGACATTAATTGCACCAATGTCATAATTATTGAAACCTACTGTTGTATGCGCTGAGACACTTTGAAAAGCTGCCAGTTTCATCCCTTCCCATCCTATGGCTCTCAACTCTATATCTGAAAAGTAAATAGTAACTGTAGCCAGAAATAAAAAAAAGAATGTGCTAAAGAGAATTATTTTTGAAGTTAATGTTATTGCTTTCCGTTTTTTTGTTATCCTCATCCAAAAGTCCAAAAGAACAATAAACCCAATAGAACCTAACAGCGAAAGAACTATTATGGTATTTGTTATCAATGGATTTGTACTAAATGATGTCAAGGAATCTCCAAATAAACTGAACCCTGCTGTACAAAATGCAGATATGCTATGAAAAACTGCTTGCCAGATCGGATTTTCTACCGCAGACTCTTTGAAACCGATATAAAGAAAAACTGCACCAATTGCCTCTATTACAATGGTGAAAATAAATACGCTATAGATAAATGAAACTAATGGATATTTCTGAGGAAGGTTAAATTCCAATCTCAATAGTCTAGCAGAAAGACTTGGAAGTCTATGATATTGCTTTAAAATTATGAATGAGCTTAAAGCCATATATCCAATACCCCCTAACTGAATGAAAAATAGACTTAATATTTGACCAAATAGATTATAGGAAGATGGAAAATCGGCAGGCGCAAGACCTGTGGTGCTTACGATAGAAATCGAAAAGAAAAAGTGGTTAACAAACGAATTTTCACCGCTCTGGCAAATTGGTAGTAGTAGGAAAATAAAACACAATACGGATAACAATACATAGCCTTTGATTAACAAAAGTACCGTTGATTTATCATCTGTTTTTCTTGCTTCAAACCAATTCCTTAATTTCCCCATTATTCTATCGTATTCTTAACTCCCTCTTACTTGTAACTGTTTTTTGTAAGCGAGTTATACCTACTCTTAAATTGTACAATAAAGATATAAAAGAATACTTGAGTTCTTGTCTACCTATGCTGCTAAGACTTAAGATTATAGCGTGAATTAAATAAAGTCAGACAGATTGAAATTAGACTTAAGCCTCCTCTGCGTTGCTAACTTATACGTTTAACACAGGATATATTATTTTGATAGTGCATTTACAGATTTCAAGAAACTAGCGATAATATTCTACCACTGTAGATCTCATTTTGAACAGTTTTAACACATAACGGGAATAATTTCCTTAATATAGATGGTAGGTTAAAGAGATTACTCTAATATTATTCAATTTTTTTTAATCAGTCTAAATTTTCTTAAACAATTAAATTTAAAAAGAATGAAACTATCTACTCTATATGTAATGGCAGCCATTACCATAGCGACTATCGGATGCAGCAGTGGGCCTGATTGCAGAACATGTACTGGAACGGTTACAAATACAAGCGAGATGGGTGACTTTACAGTTTGTTTTGAAGATGATGTATTAACTCAAACAAACAATATTACGAAGGAAGTAATGACTACTTCTAACACATTACCAGAATCTGTCGCTTTTTTAGAGTCAATTGGTTTAGTATGTGAAAATTAAAACGAGCTACAAGTAGAATTGCACTTGCAGATTGTAATCAGTATGTGCGCGTAACCACATTTACTATGGTCTTTTTAGTTGCTACTCTGCATTTATAATAGTCCGAATTGGGAATGGTATGTTAATATTATTCTCGTCAAATGTCTTCTTGATTTTCATGATTGCGCTGCTTTTTACTTCTAAATCAGTGAGACTTTCTTGTGCGTCAACCCAAAATCGCAATAAAAAGTCTATTGAACTTCCGCCGAAATCAGTGTAATAAAACTCAACTTTTTCTCCTTTATTTGTTGGATATAGCTCAGTAATTGCTTCAATTGCAATCCTTTTAACTGTGTCCAAATCAGACTCATACCCAACTCCACAGGTTATATTCGTCCGTATGCGTTTTGTCAAACCATAGTTTTTGAATGGTTTATCCAAAATCAATTTATTAGGAACTACAACAATATTGTTATCAGATTCTTTGACTTTCGTGTTTCTCAGATCAATTTCGACAACTTTACCAGAAAAACCATTTGTTTCAATCCAGTCTCCTATATTTATTTCATCTTTTATAGCTATGAACAAGCCTGAAAATGTATTTGATAATGTTCCTTGTAATGCTAAACTTATTGCAAGACCTGCGACCCCAGCACCAGCAAGAAGTGACTTCAATGTTCCTTCAAGATTTAGAATAGAAAGTGCAAGAATAAGCCCTATAATAATTGTCATGATTGAAACGACATTGGCTACTAAGCTTCTGATCGAAGGTTGTCGTATAACTTTCCTAAGAGATTTATTTGTCCAACCTTGCAAATTTCCCGAAAGCCAATAAGCAAATACAAATACTAATAGAGCTATCAATAAATTAGGTAAATTAACAATAACAGAGTCTAGCCATCCGGATAACTTTTCTAATAGATGAGACCACGACGAATTTAATTGTTCTTCCATTTATGTTTTTAATTTTAAAAAAACTGTTAAACCACTTTTCTGTTTTTATTTCTCCAAACGCTACATTCTTATGACGCCAATCGATGGCGTCTGCGATAAAGGTAAGAAGAATTCCATGGCATTCTTTTTAATACCGTATATGGTGAAAATTAAACGGATACTACTTAAACGTTTGCAAGGAGCTATCGCACCATTTAACCTTAAACAGGGTTTAGCATTTTGTCCTAAATAGATTTGTATTAATATTATGTCATATAACAGTCCAGTGTTTGTAAATGAATTTCATTCTAGGCTAGGCATGTCATCATTCGGCTTCTATCTTTTCTTTTTCTTCTTTTTGTTTTGAATTTTATCGCCGCGTCTAAGGGGTTTTTTGAAACGTATTTTTAGAGTTTGTTGGTAGCTTTTTTTCTTTACTTTTTCTTTACTGTTTTTAGCCGATTTCTCATGGAAGGCTGATTCTTCTTTATTTGGCATTTCATCTTCTTCCTCATCTGGGTACAATGGCTTTATTTCTTCCGGAGTGAGTTGTTTAGAGATCTCCACCTCTTCCGGAAATTCTTTGTGTGGGATTTTATAATTCATTAATTTTTCTATCTCGTCTTTTAGTGGGATTTCTTTTTCACTATATAAGAGTATGGCTCTACCCTGCTGTTCTGCTCTTCCTGTTCGGCCTATCCTATGAATATGATTTTCCGGATAAAAGGAAGTATCAAAACAAATGACAGTAGAGATCTTTTCTATATCAATTCCGCGTGAAATCACGTCAGTCGCGATTAGAATTCTTGTTGTGCCTTTTTCGAACTTTTCTATCGACTTTGATCGATGGTTTTGCTCTTTACTGGAATGTATTACTGATATTTCAGATTTAAAGTCTAGAGTTTCGAAAAGTCTATCTGCTTTGACTTTGGTTGCTACAAAAATTAAAACTTTATTAAATTCTTCTTTATCTTTTAATAGATAGTTTAGCAAATTAGCCTTAGTATAAAAATTGGGTGCTGCATATGACTCTTGACGAATTGTGTCAAGTGGTTTACCACTGATGGATATAGTTTCTTTAACTGGATTTACAAGAAAGCTATTGATTAATTTATCTACATAAGTAGTCATAGTAGCAGAAAAAAGAATGTTTTGACGTTTTACAGGAAGGAGTTCGAAGATGTTTTTGATTTGTGTTTTATAACCAAAGTCAAGCATTATGTCTACCTCATCAATTACTAGTTTTTTAATCGTTTTTAGCTTTAAAGAATTTGCAAGTGCAAGATCATAGAGTCGCCTAGGCGTTGAGACAATGATATCTAGTCCTTGTGCAATAGCTATCTTCTGCGTTGCGATATTTGTTCCTCCATACACACCTAATACTCTTACATTGATATAGGGAGTTAGTTTCTCTATTTCTTCCACTATTTGGATAACGAGCTCTCTTGTAGGAACAAGCACCAATACTCTAGGGCTAATTTGCTCTGAATACTTTAGATCTTGTAAGATGGGGAGTAGATAGGCAATCGTCTTACCTGTTCCTGTTTGCGCGATGCCTACAAAATCATTCCCTGCTAGAATGGGCGAATAGGACTCTTGCTGAATAGGCGTGGCCTTTTCAAAGCCAAGATCATTAAGTGCGTTGAGTAATTGTTTTTTAATTTTGAACGTATCGAAACTTACCATCTTACAAAGTAATCTAGAAAAAACGGAGTGTGCAGAAATTTAAGAACTTATTTTGAAAGAGTTTGCTAGTTTCGGCTTGAAAAGAAAACGCTTGCAACCATGCGTTAAGAGCGTTTTCTATATAACTCCATATCGTTTCTTAATTTACATTCTCGTCTTGTGGTGCTGATCAGAAGTCTTTTCACATGCATTATAGAACTATCATGAATAAAAGCTTAAGCGGGTTCTTTGATAACGCTTTCTACTATGTTATCTAATGTCTCAGTACAGACACCCAATAGGTTAACTTAAGCGATCGTTGAATAGTTGCATCGCTTTCATAGCTTCCATTCTGTTCAAATGACTGTTACAAAATTCCTCTGCAAACACTAATAAATTTTCATTTATATTCTTATTTCTGAAAAATTTGTGGATTTGGCATTTTCTGTTCAATAAGACTGTTTCTTTTGTATACTTATAATCTGCAAATTCAATAGCGTGCGTACAATACGCTCCGGTAATAAAGACAACATAATATTTTAAGAGGTGATTTTTTCAAATATCATGGTCTATTTCCCTTTTAAAAAGAACTTAAATTTTAACTATATCAAAATATGATTTCGGATTATTTTGGTTGTCAAAAAGTATTTTAGGTAGTTCTTTTTTTGTTAATCTCTTGCTTGCAGACAATACGTATTGTAAGTAGAAAACTTCGAAATGAATGAATATCTATTGTTTTTCGTTGCTACCTATTTTTCTCAACAAATTAGATGACCTATAGTTTAAGCTTATCACATATCCAAACTATTTTTGTGACTTTCCTAAGAATTCAGTTTAGACTGATGAAGGGTTATCTGCTATCTTTTTAAAGATTCCTTTCTTCTCACTTATCCCAGAACTCATGAGAACTGAGTATGGTAAAGTACTTTCAAAATTGCTTAATAAAATTTTTACAATAGATATCAATGGCAGGGCTAGAATAATGCCTGCAATACCCCAAAACGAACCAAAAAAGACAAGGGATAAAATAGCAAACAAAGGGTTGATGTCTACGTTATCTCCAACAATTTTAGGCGTAATAAAATTTCCTTCAACTTGCTGAATAACCAGATAATATACTAATACTGCAATCGGCTGCCATTGCGCATCAGCAGAGGATAATGCATACAGAAATGGTAATAGTCCCCCTAACGTGGTGCCGATATATGGTATTATAGCAAGTATGCCAGCTAGACATCCCCAGAAAATGGCATATTCTATCCCTATTAGGCTGAGTCCGATGCTATTCATAACAGACAGAATAACAACCACTATAGCTAAGCCTATAATATAGGATTGAATAGATTTTTTTATTCTGAGTAGCGTTTCCTTGATGTCTGGTCTAGCACTTTTTTCAAACTGATAAACAATAAAATTATTGATACTATCTTTATAAAAGAGCAGAAAAAATGTGTACAAAATAGTCAATCCAAACGCAGCAAAAAATGAGGTAGTCGACACTAATCCTTGGCCAATAAATTTTAAAGGCTCTTTCAGGTCTGCCTGTTCTACTCCGTTCGTTAGCATTTCTTCCCCATCTAATTTTAGAAAAGGAATAAAACTATTTACGCTATTTATCAATTTATCAAATCCTACCTGCAAACTTTCATTAATTTCTGGTAAAGCATTCAAAATAGTTACCAATTGAAAGGAAAATAATGTAATAATTAATATTAGTGGTATAATAGCAATTAAAAAGCTCAAAACAATAGCCACTGAATTCCACTTGAGATATTTTGACAGCCAATTGTTTATTGGATATAAAAAAACAGCCAATAGTGAAGCAAAGATTAATGGCATTATGAAAGAAGCCCCAAGATAAAGTAGATATCCTACCCCAATAACTACTATTATTGCATAGGCCCACTGCTGCAAGAACGATGCATTATCAGTTCCACTCATCGTAGTATGGTTAGAATTTTAGATAGAATAGTCATATATGGCTTTATTTTAAAGCCAAGATTTAATTTATTTCCCACAGCCTTAGAAACTCCCAATTTGACTAAATCATTTACCTTTTTACTTTGAAATACATCTCCTAAGTATGATGCATTTCTACTGGCGCCTCTACTAAATAGTGTGTTAAAATCCATATGGTTTAGATTTTCATGCAACATACTTTTAGCTATGTTATTTTCTGCTTTTAATTTCTCGATTTTGGTTTTGATATTATTATTCAAATCAACACATTTTAAATTTAAAAAAACAGAAGATCAAGTTGTAACTAACAATAACTTTTGAATACTTCAAAAATATATTACAGATTATTTGTAATAGAATTCTAACTATGTTAGAAATTGAAAAAGACAATCATTTCTCAGGATTTTCATTCAGATTGGTTAGGGTTAATATTTTTTGACTAATTTTTCTGTAGAGAAAGTTACGGAAAAAAAAATGAATGAAAAATGCTATTATAGCCAAAACTATAGATAATATACCAAATGAAATTAACAAATTATCTATGTATATATTGATAGCAAATGCAAACATGACTAATAGAACTATACTTAATAAAAGTAAAATTATTACAAGTAGCAATCCTACGATAATTTTACCTATCCAATTCGTGCTTTGATCAACTAGCTCCAATTTTTTAATCTCAATAGAATTAGATACTATCGTGCGGATGTATTCGTAGTTTTCACCTACAAAACTGGAAATTGATTGGTCTGCTTCTTTTGTATTGGGTTGTACGGTAGGGTTCATTATGCTTTATTGAGTTGTTCTGCTGCTTTTTCTACACCTTGCTGAAATTCACTCACCTGAGATTCAACTGTCTCCTTTACATCTTCTTTAATTGATGACAATTTGTCTATACTAGAATCAACAATTTCAGACACAATTTCATTGCTTTCGGCTATTAAAGTCTGAGTATGATCAATTGCTGTTGTTTTTAGTTCTTCACCTTTCGCTATAACAATATCTATAATTTCTTGGCCTTTTTTACTTTTTAAAAATAGCACTGCTGATGCACCAGCAACGATACCTGTAAGTAATAAAAGCGTATTAAATTTCTCGTTTTTCATTTTATAATATTTAGCAAATATAGGAAATTGAAAGTATAAAATAAAAATACAAAGGATGATCAGTTTTTTCGCCAGAATAATTTTGTTTTTTAGTATCAATGGCCAGAAACGTTTAAATTCGATACATATTCTTTGCATACAATCCTGCAAAATGTGTAACTTAATGTAGTATGTGCTTTGCAACGGGAAGCTGTTCTTCGTAATTTTTTACAATTGCTATAAGTCGGCTGCGTTATACTTATTATAAGAAAATTTCATAATAACCTCATTCTCTGTCCATGAAATTCTGTTTAGCATCGTCATAGGGTTGAAATTAATTTATAGACCATTTAAAAGAAAAGTATCAAACCGTTTTTTGTTCTTAATTACAATACCTCTGGAACTCTTCAAACAGCACCCGAAGCAATAGAGGAAGAAAAGAAACAAATTATGGCTCTATAGGGGCAGGGACTGAGAAATGTAGAATGCTAATCAATATGGGAACTCCTTTTGCACCAGCCGCATCAAGATCGAACGGTTCTTCATGGACTCCAAGTAAATATTTAGTCCCAGGTTATTCGATAGTCCCTTTATTAGCTATTTTCAAAGCAAGAAATACCGGATGGCTGGAGAGCAAAAATCCCCAAAATCATATACCCAAATCAATAACAGAAAATTGGCTATAAGAAAACGCACGGAGTTACTGAAATTAGAGCTCCCCATTTAGGTGATATAAAAACGGCGTTCTTAATGGATGGAAGAACCAAAAGCTCATCAGAGTCTTTCATGAGTACAGTGCAGCATTCAAACTTAAGGACTATAGTAGGCGAACAATCCGAAGGCGTTAACGGGAATATAAACCCATTCAAAATCTTGGGAGATTATACTATTTGGTGGACGGGAATGAAAGTAACTAATCCGGAGGGGAGTCAATTTCTTTGTTTAGGTATAACACCAGATGTTATCGTCGAAAAAACGATTGAAGGAATTAAGCAAGGGAAAGATGAATTTTTAGAGAAAGCCATTGAAATAATTAACAACTAGGCTATCTGGTAGTAAACTAGTAGGCTATAATTCTTTTCGTTTGTAATTAAACAACTCCATTTAATAACTTCAGAGAATAAGAAAACTAGTAACTTCTGACATACACATGTTTCTCTCTAGAGCATCTTTTTAGTATAATATTTCATGAGTTTATTTACCTCACAGTAATTCTCTTCTTTCACTTTTATATCCGTAAGCCTAGGTAGGTGTTCAGCGAAATATATTTGATTATTTGCCATCTCAAAAAGAGTGCTCGCAAAAGAATGCGGGTAAGGAAATTTAGGCTTTATTTCAAGTATCACATCAGCAACCTTTTGTATTAGCGATTTATAACTCAGGTAGAAACCTTGCTTATTCTGCTCATCAATGTTTTTGGTATGATATGCTTTTGCAGATTCAGTGATAATTATTCTATGTAATATTTTCTCATTGACAAAATCGACTGATGGATTCTCTTTACTCGCATCTACAAAATTGTCAATGATTACATTTAGCTTTCTGTTTGGATCAGTCATGTTCATTGTATTGTAGTCAATAAGATAGCTTACCCAATTCCAATACCAAACTACCAAATAGAGTAATAAAAAATGTTTATTCTCAAAATAACGATATAGCGAAGTCTCATTTGACCCCATTTTTATGGCTAGTTTTTTAAACGTAAACGCCTCAAGACCAATCTCATCCATTAGCAATATACTATGTGTGATAATGCTTCTTCCCAATTTGCTTTGCAAAGGATCTTTGAGTGACAAGCCTTCTGGCATCGAGATGTCTGATAATATGAACATTATGAAACCAAGATATGGAATTATTACTAATCTAATAATTATTTAAGCTAACATAATTAAATTTAATACTTTTACTATAATTAGTATTACTAACATTTTTGTATCATTGCGCATAAATTGGAAAATATGAAGAATCAATTATCATACTTAAAGAGTGATATACCAGCAAGTATAGTTGTGTTTTTTGTTGCTATACCCCTATGTCTCGGTATCGCTTTGGCAAGTGGAGCCCCTCTATTTTCTGGCTTAATTGCTGGAATTGTAGGTGGTATCGTTGTCGGCGCGATAAGTGGATCAAAAATTGGTGTTAGTGGCCCCGCAGCAGGACTGGCAGCAATCGTATTGTCAGCCATCGCCACCTTAGGAAGCTGGGAAAATTTCTTACTCGCAGTTGTTTTAGGAGGGATCATTCAATTAATTTTTGGTGTTTTAAAAGCTGGGGTCATAGGATATTATTTTCCCTCCTCTGTTATTAAAGGGATGCTAACTGGAATAGGAATCATAATTATACTAAAGCAAATTCCTCACTTTTTTGGATATGATTCAGATCCAGAGGGCGATTTTGCTTTCAACCAAGTTGACGGAGGTAATACTTTCTCTGGCATCATCGATACATTCAGTAATATCAGTCTCGGTGCAACTCTCATTGGCACAATTGCTATGCTTATTTTAATACTCTGGAGTAACGTGTTATCAAAAAAAGGAAAATTCTTTCAGCTGGTACAGGGACCTTTAGTAGCTGTAGTTTGCGGAATCATTTACTATGTTCTAACCGAAAACAGTTCTAAATTTGGAATTAGTGCCGAGCATCTAGTAAGTGTTCCTGTTCCTGACGATTTTGACTCATTTATGGGGCAGTTTAGTTTCCCGAATTTTGGGGCTATTACAAATCCAGCAATCTGGGTCACTGCGTTCACGATAGCTTTAGTTGCAAGTTTAGAAACCTTACTCTGTGTAGAAGCCACAGACAAATTGGATCCACATAAAAACGTAACTCCAACAAATAGAGAGTTATTTGCTCAAGGAGTAGGAAATATTGTTTCAGGTATGATTGGTGGCTTACCGATTACTCAAGTGATAGTACGAAGTTCAGCTAATATTCAATCAGGTGGAAGAACAAAAATGTCAGCGATTATTCACGGTTTTCTTTTATTGATTTCTGTGATTTTAATTCCGACTTTATTAAATAAAATTCCATTATCAGTATTGGCAGCGGTCCTATTTATCGTTGGTTGGAAATTAGCCAAACCAGCATTGTTTAAGAAAATGTTTGATCTTGGTTGGATGCAGTTTATCCCTTTTATAGTGACCGTATTAGGAATTGTTTTTATTGATTTATTATACGGTATAGGATTAGGACTAGCTGTTGGAATTGTCGTAATTCTGATAAAAAGTTATCAAAACTCACACTTTTTGCATAAAGTAAAGGGAGCAGAAGGAAGCGGTAAAATGAAAATGACTTTAGCAGAAGAGGTAACCTTTTTTAATAAAGGAGCCATTTTAAATGAGTTAGATAGTCTTCCTGAAAATTCTTACTTAGAACTTGATGTTAGAAAGACTAGATTTTTAGATAATGATATTATTGAAATATTGGATGATTTTGCTTTTAAGGCTAAAGAAAGAAATATTGATATAAAGTTAATTTCTGAGAGAGGAGTTATAGAAAACCCACCTAGTTATATCGAATTTTTTAAACTTGATATCGTAGACCCGATGGTAAGCGCATAGTCAAGTCGACGAATATTTCTTAAACAATAAAAAACTTATTACAAAATAAAAACGATGAAGTATGAAAACAGAGAAGATATCTTTCAATTTAATTCAGCTAATAAAAAAAGCAGTCGGTAGCTCAACCTATAATAATTCGATGGATCTAACTTCTAATTACACTGCTGGATCGGTATCTAACCGTTCTACTAGTCAAACATCTATAAAATCTATTAGACCACATCATCAACCAAGTTGGATGTATAGAAATGAATAGATATCTCTAAAAAGATTTACCTCAAAACAGTTGAGACATAGTGATAGAAAATTTACGAGATTCGTACAAAATCAAAATAACAAACAATGGAAAATTTATTAATTCATAATACGCACACGAAAGATTCTCAGGCTGCAGTCAGTCATTCTGATGCCTTGCGTTTGTTAAAAGACGGTAATCATAGGTTTCTTAGTAATTCCTCAATAAACAGATCTTTTAACAAGCAAATAGATCTAACTTCAACGGGGCAATATCCTTTTGCAGCAATCGTAAGTTGCATAGATTCAAGAATACCTACTGAAATAGTTTTTGATCAAGGTATTGGCGATATTTTCAATGCTCGTGTTGCTGGAAACTTTGTCAACACGGATATTTTAGGCAGTCTTGAATTCGCTTGTAAATTAGCGGGATCAAAATTGATTGTCATTATGGGACATACTTCATGTGGTGCTGTCAAAGGCGCATGTGATCACGCTAAATTAGGAAACTTAACCGCTATGCTGGATAACATTACACCAGCAATGGTTGAGGTTAAAACCGCGAAAGGAGTAGATAGAAGTTCAAAAAACTTAGATTTCGTTAATAAGGTAGCTGTTCAGAATGTTCACCTTACGATTGCAAAATTAAAAGCAGGTAGTCCCGTGTTAAACGAGATGATCGATGCTGGAGAAATAGCCGTTGTAGGTGCGATGTATGACGTAAAATCAGGAAAAGTAAGTTTTATATGAATTTAAAGAGTATACTTTGTGGGCTTGTATTCTTGATACCTTTACTAGCTTCTGCCCAAGATAGTAGTCTAGGGAATTGGATTTTACTTTTCGGAAATAAGAAGATAAATGATAAGATCAATTGGCACCATGAAGTACAATACCGGAACTATAATGCCATTGGAGATTTAGAACAACTATTATTAAGAACTGGGATGGGTTTCAATGTTACTGAAAATACAAACTTACTTTTTGGTTATGGTTTTATAAGAAGTGAAAATTATACACGAGCAGATGATAAATTTGTAGTCAATGAGCATAGAATATTTCAACAAGTTATTACGAAGCAAAATATATACAAACTCCGCCTCCAACATCGGTATAGATTTGAACAAAGATTTGTTGAAGATGATTTTCGATTAAGGTTTAGATATTTTCTAGGTTTGGCTTACCCACTTTGGAAGGAGATGACATCTTCCAAAGAATTATACTTTAGTTTATACAATGAGACTTTCCTTAATACGGAGAAAGATGTTTTTGACAGAAATAGACTTTATGGTGGATTAGGCTTTCGTCTAGACGAAACGCTTAGATTTGAACTTGGCTACATGAATCAATTTCTCAATAATGGAAATAGGGATCAGTTGAATATGGTCTGCTTTTTTAATTGGTAGATTTTTAATTTCTGCTAATTATGACTGTTTAATCAGGCATATCACGTATACTTCTACGCGCATTTACTTTACACGCTTGTATTCGTTAATAATAGGAATCAAAATTGTAGCCGACAGATTCATAATATTCTATAAAATTTTCAAATGTCAAGTCTTATCAACACATTACTATTGCGTTACGATGAATGCCTTTTATACTTTTAGAAATTCCTGTATTGACTTTCCAAATATTTATTTGCTTCTGCTTCAGAAAATTTGGCTGTTTCATTATCCCAATGCAACTTTTTATTTGGGAAATATCCGGCTATAACACCCAGCAGAATTGTTTCCGTGAGGCGTGAGCTATAAGAGAACGGCGCCGAACATACCCCTCTACCCAAGCAAGCATCAACAAACTGATGATAGTGGAGATTCGCTTCTACGTCGTAATCCCTTACAGCTGGAGGTACCTGGTATGTTTTATCAACCCTCGACAAATCTATTTCCTCGTATTTTCCATCCACAATTAATTTTGGCAAAACCATAAAATGAGGCAAATACAATCTTCCTTTTTCGCCCATAAACATAGCTCCTTGATCGTGCAATAGCTCGTCGTCTGGTAGTAATAAA
>Ga0209828_1000711_pt1 | contig 31682 bp, 31 predicted proteins | sample MaitaG_FD_187429 | JGI IMG/M metagenome (GOLD analysis project Ga0209828, IMG submission 187429) | Marine algal microbial communities from Maine, USA - Maine_Asex2 metaG (SPAdes) (version 2) | ecosystem: Host-associated > Algae > Red algae > Unclassified | place: Maine, USA | collected 2015-01-05
TACTGGAGCTGTGGATCTTATCGTCACAGGCGGATCCGCATCAACACAATTTAGCTGGTCCAATAACACTTCTTCAGAAGATCTGATAAATGTACCTGCGGGAGACTATACGGTTGTGGTTACAGATGGAGTTTGTGAAGAAAGCATCACGGTAAGTATCACCGAGCCAGATTCCATTTTAGTTGTGCAGTCGACTACAGATAATCTTTGTAGTGCAGATACAGTTGGAGAAATTATTTTGGAAATTGCGGGTGGTTCTAATGACTATTCGATTTTATGGTCTAATGGAGTAACAAATGATAGCACCTTCGTTATAATTGATACGCCAGGAAATATAATTGACACACTTGTTAATATACCTGATACGTTATCAGATCTTAGTACAGGCATATACAGCTACATCCTTACAGATGGTAATGGGTGTAATGTACTAGATACTTTAGAAATATTATTCTCTGACACAGAAAGCCCTATTGCAGAATTTAATGATGTAAATGTATACTTAGATGAAGATGGTGTGGCAAATCCCGTTTTCGAAGATGAATTTATTGGAACAAGTTCTGATAACTGTGGAATAGAATCTGTAAACTTTGTTAGTGGTGCATATTTATGTTCCGATATTAGTCAGTTTTATATTACCGCTACCCTAGTCGATTCTTCCGGGAATGCAACCTTAGATTCTTTCTTAGTTACTGTAATAGATACGCTGCCCCCTAGCATTATCTGCGAACAAACAGATATTACTATAAATAACTGCGATGCGTTTTTCTATGTTATGCCGACAGCCTCAGACAACTGTTCTGTACAAAGCTTAGAGCTGACTTCTGGATTACCAAGTGGATCTGTATTTCCTAGCGGCACCACTCTGGTAGAATATACAGCAATCGACGATTGCGGATTTGCATCGACATGCAGTTTTAATGTAACAGTGGATATTGATTTCTCCGCAACAGCAGAACTTTCACAGCTTTCTTGTCCGAGTGCAAATGATGGGTCACTTATATTCACACCGACTGGTGGTACCCCGCCCTATAATTATACTGTAATGCCTGGTGGACTAAGTGGCACAATACAAACGAGTGGCGAAACTATACTGTTGACAAACCTAGGCCCAGCTGAGTACAATCTATTTATTGAGGACAGTGCTACATGCAACTTTAGTTTTGCAGAAACTATTAATAATCTACCAAAAATAGATGTAGAATTGATATCAATTACAAACGAATCTGGAGTAGGAATCAACGATGGAGCGATTGATATTGCCGTTTTTGGTGGAGTTGGAGATGTTAGTGTTGAATGGACAGACTCCAACGGTGCATTTGTCTCCGATTTGGAGGACGTCAGCAATTTACCTGCAGGAACATATACATTAACGCTTATGGATGATTGCGAAGTTTTCTCGATTAGTTATACTATTGATGTTATCTCATCCTCAACAGATCTAGACGAAGAAGATGCGTTAGTAGCATTAAGTCCAAACCCAGCAAATAGTTTTTTAAATATAGTCTCAAAGATTCAAGGTGAATCTGAATTTCAAATATTTACAATAGATGGAGAGCTTGTGTACCGGAATGCAAAATTACAAGCTGAGCATAATCTTAACATTGGAGAATTTACGCCAGGTTTATATCTTATTCGAATACACGTAGATGAAAAAATCATCATCAAGCGCTTCTTGAAAATATAAATACGAAGTGAAATGCTCTTTTGAAGGGCATTTCACTTTTTCCTACCATTTAATCTAGTTGAATATTAACTCTTTAACTTTTTATTAGCAGTAAATTGAAAACAAATTGTACAAATTTGCATTATAGAATTGTGAAGTGTATTATCTCCATATTATTTTTAGTCGCATTGAGCTTGCAAACACAGGCTCAAACTGCTGTGGAGAAGGAATTTGACATTAAATTCAATGCAGAACACATTGAACTAGGTCCAGTTATAAAAGGGGAAAAAGTATCTGATACCTTCATCTTTACGAATCTAGGAACAGAACCAATTAAAATAGATTTAGTAAGCTCTTGTGAATGCACTACTCTTGATTGGTCCAGGGGCAAGATTATGCCTAATGAAGAAGGATTCATTCAATTTACCTTTGATAGCACATCAAAAACTGAATCTGAAACTATTGATATAGAAATATTCTTTAAGAATACAGACGGAGATGGCGAGCCCATCTTTAAGCTCACTACATATAGTTTCGAATTAGAACTGTAAACAAAAATAGGTAGATACTTCAAGCCTTAAATTGCAATCCCTTAATTACATATTAATTCTCGTTAATTTTAAGCACTTCTAAAAATGCCTTTTGAGGCACCTGTACCGTACCGATTTGACGCATTTTCTTTTTACCCTTCTTTTGCTTTTCTAATAACTTCCTTTTACGCGTAATATCACCACCATAACATTTAGAAGTGACATCTTTTCGTAACGCTGAAATAGTTTCTCTAGCAATAATTTTTGCACCAATAGCCGCTTGAATAGCTATCATAAATTGTTGACGCGGAAGTAATTCCTTCAAACGCTTACATATTTTACGTCCAAAGGATTCTGCTTTCGTTCTATGTACAAGTGAACTGAGTGCATCGACGGGTTCACCGTTTAATTTTATATCAAGTTTGACTAAATCCGACTGTCTGTAATCAATAAGCTCATAATCAAAAGATGCATATCCTTTAGAAATGGATTTTAGCTTATCATAAAAATCAAATACGATTTCTGCAAGTGGTAGCTCAAATGTGAGCTCTATGCGCTCTGGTGTTAAGTATGTTTGCTTGCCGAGTGTCCCTCTTTTATCTAAGCACAGTGTCATAATACCACCTATAAATTCGGGTTTAGTAATTATTTGCGCTTTGATATACGGTTCTTCTACGTAATCTAAAATTGTCATATCAGGAAGATCATTCGGAGTATTGATTTCCAACTTAACACCTTTCTTAGTACCTGCTTTGTACGACACGTTCGGTACAGTTGTAATTACTTCCTGATCAAATTCTCTGCTTAAACGCTCTTGGATTATTTCTAAATGCAACATGCCTAAGAAGCCACATCGAAAACCAAACCCTAATGCAACAGAAGATTCTGGCTCATAGACTAATGAAGCATCATTTAGTTGTAATTTCTCTAAACTCTCTCTGAGGTCTTCAAAGTCCTCGTTCTCTATCGGATACAAACCTGCAAAAACCATTGGCTTAACATTCTCAAAACCATCTATTGCAGCTTTACATGGATTTGCAACTGTAGTAATTGTATCTCCTACCTTGATTTCTTTTGATATCTTAATCCCGGTTATAATATATCCTACATCACCTGCGCTCAATTGTTTCTTAGGTATTTGCTCCAATTGCAACACACCTATCTCATCCGCACTATACTCTTTGCCTGTATTAACAAATCGAACAGCATCTCCCTTGTTAATCTTGCCGTTCATTATTCTAAAATATGCTATTACACCCCGAAACGAATTAAAAACAGAATCGAATATGAGCGCTTGTAAAGGAGCATCTGTATCTCCCTTAGGTGCAGGAATTTTTTTGACGATTTCCTCAAGAATATTTTCTACTCCAAAGCCTGTTTTCCCTGAGGCATGGATAATATCTTCCAACTCGCAACCAATAAGATCAATTATCTGGTCTGACACTTCTTCAATCATGGCAGACTCCATATCTACCTTATTTAAAACAGGAATGATTTCTAAGTCATGTTCTAATGCAAGGTATAAGTTTGAAATAGTTTGTGCTTGAATGCCTTGGCTTGCATCCACAAGTAATAATACACCTTCACAAGCAGCTATGGATCTTGAAACTTCATAAGAAAAATCAACATGTCCAGGAGTATCAATTAGGTTGAAAGTGTATTTATTCCCATCCTTTGCATCGTAATACAATTGAATTGCATGACTTTTAATTGTGATACCACGCTCACGTTCTATGTCCATATCATCAAGCGCCTGATTTGTCATATTTCGCTCTGAGATAGTTTTTGTGTGTTCTAACAATCTATCTGACAACGTACTTTTCCCATGATCAATGTGGGCAATAACACTAAAATTTCTTAAAAACTCCATAAGTGTGCAAAGATAGTCCTTATATGACGAAGACATTCGTCTCTTCATGGTTATTTTAAGGCAATTTTGTCGTATTTTAGCCAACCATAAATTACGCATCATGAAAATTTCACAACAGCTAAGTTTATTAATAGTATTTGTTCTCTTCTTTTCTGGATTACAAGCACAATACGAGTTTAAAGAGGAAAAAAGAGTGCAATGCTCAGAAATTAAAAACCAACAACGTACAGGAACATGCTGGAGCTTTGCTACATCATCGTTTATAGAATCGGAATTAAAAAGAAAAGGGTTGGATGTGGATGTCAGTGAAATGTTTATCGTTCGAAAAGTATATGAGGACAAAGCATTTAACTACGTTATGCGGCAAGGAAAAGCTAACTTTTCACAAGGTAGCTTATCGCATGATTTGATGCGCACTGTTGCCCGTGAAGGGATCGTTCCTGAAAAGAACTATATGGGAAGAAAATCTGTCCAAGAATCTTTCAACCACACTGAAATGGAAAAAGGTCTTAAAGGTTTTCTTGACGGTGTCATTGCTGCTAAACATCCAACTAATAAATGGAGAAAAGCCGTATCTGCTGTATTAGATGTTTACCTTGGGAAAGTACCACAAGATTTCAAAATCAATGGGAAGAAATATAATGCAATCGCATTACGCGATATGCTACAATTAAAAGATGAGGAATTTGTCAGTTTAACTTCATTTACACATCACCCATTCTATTCTGATTTTATTTTGGAAATCCCTGACAATTATTCTAATGGTAAGTTTAAAAATGTTCCTTTAGATGAACTCAAAAACATTGTTGACCATGCGCTCTCCAAAGGATATTCAATCGCGTGGGATGGGGATGTAAGTGAAAAAGGGTTTTCTCATAAAAATGGCATTGCAATATTACCTGTAGATAATAAAAGAGAAGACTTGTTCACTGTACCGGGGGAAGAAATTAAAGTAACTCAGTCAGTTAGACAAGAGGCTTTTGAAAGTTGGAGTACAACGGATGATCACCTCATGCATCTCGTAGGAAAATCTGTAGATCAAGACGGTACAGCATACTATTTAATTAAAAATTCGTGGGGTGATGAAAATCAACATGAAGGATACTTATACATGTCTGAGTCCTATTTTTTAATGAAAACAGTAGCCATTATGGTCAATAAAAACGGGCTACCTGATCAAACAAAAAAATTATATAGCTATACGGATGAATAGCAAATATTGAAGCAGCGATTACCAATTTTTCCCGTTGTTAAAGGTATTAGGAAGTGATTTTATGAAGAAAACTAGCTATATAGCGTTATTGCTTATATTTTGCTTATCCATCTTTAGTTGTGGAAGTGACACACTACCAGTTACTGTAATTCAGCTTGACGAAGATTTAGAACTACATCTATGGCAGAATCTTACTACAGACGGTGCACAAGCGCAAATTAAATTAGTCACTACTGATTTGTATGATTGTGCTGAAGCAAGAATAATATCAGATTTAAGCACCTTTGGGAAGTCAATAAATCTAGAGTTGACAGCAATCGAACAACCGGACAACTGTGCAACAGCAAGCGCAACACAAATCACAAGTCTACATCCTATCGATTTTGGCCAAGGTCAATACGATATTAGAATTACGCTCGGAGATCTTATTACAAATGAGGGTGAAATGTCTTTTTCGAACGAAAAAATAGAACTATCCTTACATTCTTCTAATGGTTTAAAATTCAATAACTCTACCCTACAACGCATTCCAAATAACATTGTTTGGGGCTATATAATACATCCTGATCATCAAGCTGCAATATCCGATGAATTGCTTGATTCTATAGAAATATCAAATTCGTCAGGATTATCCGCAGGGAATTACACTTATTTCAAAGTTAATAATAACGGGTCAGTAAATATTTTAGATACAAACCAAGAACATACAGGTTTTGTCATAAACTATCAGAGCAGTTCAGATTGGGAACAAATCAAATCAAATTTTGCTGCTAGCAATCAAGTAGATGATGCAGATATTTATATCCAAAACTATAATGGAGAATTCCTAAGGAACTAGACTTCAAAAGTAAACCCTAAAGACTTTGCTTCTTCATAACGCAATCTATCAAATTGATATAACTTTGCTGGCCTATGCGCAACTCCTTGCTGATACTCTTCTTGATCCAATAGAACTTCAAGAGATAGAATCTTTTTTCTAAAATTCCTCTTATCAAGAGATTTACCTAAGACCGCTTCATATAAATCTTGTAACTCAGAAAGAGTAAACTTTTGCGGTAACAATTCAAAACCAATTGGCTGAGTGCGTACCTTGGATTTTAAGTTTTGTAAACATTTATTCATAATTAACATGTGATCAAATGCTAATGACTGAATTTTAGAAACTTCATGCCATGATATTTCTTCTGCAAACGAATGTGGTTTCGGATGTACTTTCGCAATGTTTACCAACGAATAATATGCAATAGTAATTACCCTACCCACCGGGTGCCTATCTACTTTACCAAATGTTGCAACTTGCTCTAAAAAGACATTTTCCAAACCAGTCAGCTCCCTAAGCACACGCTTTGGCGCATCATCCAAATGTTCTTCAGGAAAAACAAGGTCACCAGGCAGGGCCCATTGATCTTTAAAAGGTCGTTCTGCACGTTTGATTAAAAGAACTTTGAGGAGAGAATCGTCAAATCCAAATATGACATTATCAACAGAAAAGGCAGTTTTGAAAAATGTATTTCCTACTGACATTACAACAATGGTGTTTAACAATTAGATTTTTACTCAGTTCCAGATTCACGCTTATTCAACTCATCCCGGATTTTAGCAGCCTTCTCATAATTTTCCTCAGCCAATACTTTAGCTAACAATTTATTAAGCGCTTCCGTTGAATAACTCTTTATATTTCCAGGCTCTTTTTTAGAAACCTTGGTTGATTTTAATTTCTTTTCCTCTGACTCTTCTAAGACCACACCCGCTTCTTCCATTATAAATTCAAAAGTATAAATAGGGCACTTGAAGCGGACAGCCATAGCGATGGCATCTGAAGTTCTGCTATCCACTATAAGTTCTTCCCCTTTACTGCCTTGACAGATAAGCTGTGCGTAAAAAATACCTTCTAGGAGATTATTAATAATCACCTCTTTTAAAGTGATTTCAAACGTCTCAAGCGTATTTTTGAATAAATCGTGCGTAAGCGGTCTATTTGGAGTCATATTTTCCATAGCCACCGCAATAGCTTGCGCTTCAAAACCACCAATTACAATTGGTAATCTTCTATTTCCATCCAATTCTCCAAGAACAACCGCATAATTGTGTGATTGGGTTACACTATGCGATAAGGCTACTATGTCTAGTTCTATTTTTTCCATTTACCCACATAAAATAGGGATTTCCCAAAATACAATATTTCTTCAAAGTGAAGAGATATTTAGTTCTTTTGAGTATTCCTAACACTAATTTGTCTTACAAAGTTTAAAATTTTCCAATGAAATAGTCGCATTTAGAATTGCAAGCGAATATCTTCAAGAATTTGAAACTAATGCATAAATATATTACTCTAAGAGATAAAACTTCCAAGGAACTATAGTAATATTATTAATAATATGAGCGAACGACTAGAATTACTGAAAAAGCACCTGAAAGAAGATCCAGAAGATAGTTTTCTGCTATTTGCGCTTGCTAAAGAATATGAAAAAAAAGAAGATTATTCGAAAGCACAGAGTTATTACGAGATCTTAAAACAAAAGGATAGTAACTACATAGGCCTATATTACCATTTAGGAAAACTTTTTGAAATGCATAACGACATTGATAAAGCAGTAGAGATATATAAAGAAGGAATTGTACGAGCAAAAGAACAAAAAGATTTTCATGCTGCATCAGAACTTAATGGAGCTTTGGAAGGCTTGGGTTCGTATTTTGAAGAGTAATCGTGCCATTGAAAATATGCACAGCTGGCCCAATTAACCATAGATCTTTATATATTCCATCTGTAGATATACCCTCCACATACAACGTTCCTCCTCTTGTACTTATTTCGGAACGAAAATCCCCTTCATTATTGCCACTCATATTGTTGGCGATAGCAGAAGCAACGACACCTGTACCGCATGAATAGGTAATATCTTCAACACCTCGCTCATACGTCAGCACAGAAAATTCTTCTGCTTCATTTTTCTGCAAGCAGTTCACATTTATTCCTTCATCACCATACGTGTGGCCATATCGTATTTTCTTTGCCATGTCTATAAAATCTCCATCAGAGGGATGCGTGGCTATATAAACATAATGAGGACTGCCCGTATTCAGAACGTATGCATCTCCATCTCTAACTACTTTCGACACATCTTGCATCTGCAGAGAAACTTCCGTCATTGTTGCTTTAGCCTTATGAAGTCCGTCAATCGCTAAAAACGTGCAGGATGAGCCTATGTATGACTTGCTAAAGGCATAATGCACTATGCATCTTCCGCCATTACCACACATACTACTCTGTTTTCCATCAGAATTATAATAAATCATCTCGAAGTCATAATCGGTATGTTCCGTAATGATAATCAAGCCATCTGCACCAATACCAAATCGTCTATCACATAATTTCGCAACATGCAATTCTAATAACTTAAGATTTAATGACCGGTCCGCGATCCCATCTATTATGACGAAATCATTGCCAGTACCTTGGTATTTAGAAAACTTTAATTCCATAATTCAACTAAATATGGTTTTTTCACGTTAATCCTAATAGAATAAATGTCTAAAGTGACAATATGTAACAAATTACATTTAATTTTAATATATAATTCAATTCGATCTCTATGAAAAACGGTCTTATGATAATTTTTTGCTGTGTATTTAGCTCTTTCATCAGCCTAAAGCTTTACGACCATTTTCAACAAGAGAGAATTGAAGAACAAGACAAAACAAATTACTCGAAGTTAGTAGCTGACAAAGAGCTCATTCTCTCCAAAGAATTGAAAAGACTTTTTACGTCCTCCTCTCCCACTAACTTTATCTCGGCAGCTAATCAAAGTCTTCCTGCTGTTACATCTATCAGAACAATTACGGCTGGCTCTAACCCTGATAGTCCCCTTAGACAATCGAATTCTACTGGATCAGGTGTCGTCATTTCGGAAGATGGTGTCATTATTACCAATTACCATGTTATTGAAAATTATGATGAGATTATTGTAATGCTTGATGACAAAAGAGAATATAAAGCTAAGGTGCTTGGGACAGATACAAATACGGATTTAGCTATATTAAAAATAGAAGCAGAGAACTTACCCTTTTTAGTTTTAGGGAATTCAGATAGTCTTAGAATTGGAGAATGGGTACTAGCAATCGGAAATCCTTTTATGCTAAATTCTACTGTTACTGCTGGAATAGTAAGTGCTAAAGCGAGAAGAATAAATATCTTAGAAAGCAGAATAGGTATAGAGTCCTTTATTCAAACTGATGCTGCAGTAAACCCTGGGAATAGCGGTGGCGCACTTGTTAATACTAACGGTGAATTACTGGGAATTAACACAGCAATATTGTCTACTTCCGGCAAATACGAAGGTTTCTCGTTTGCCATACCATCAAACCTTGTGAGTAAAGTCGTTTATGACATACGTCAATATGGTGCCGTTCAAAGAGGTTGGCTCGGTATCACTATTTCTAGTATTGACGATCAAAAGGCAGAGGCTCTCAGATTAGATGAGGTGAAAGGAATTTTAGTAGATAACGTAAGTAAAAATTCTGCAGCTGCAGATGCAGGCCTTGTAAATGCAGATGTTATTATAGGAGTCAATGGTGTCGCAACAAATACTTCCCCTGAATTTTTGGAACAAATCGCCCGCTATAGACCTGGTGATGAAGTAGAACTGAGTTTTATAAGAAATAGTAAATTGATAACAGCAAATGCTATCTTAAGAAACCAACTTAATACCACTGACTTCATAGCAGTGCGTAAAGACAAAGACCTTACAGATTTGGGTTTCGAACTTAGAGACATGGATTCTAATGAAAAAGAAAGACTTGCAAAGGAAGGCGTCGTCGTCGTTACTATAAAAGAAAGCAGTAAAATTGACCAAACAAACATGGATCCCGGTTTTATAATTACTTCCATAAATGAGAAGAAAATTGCAAACGTGGATGAACTTCTAGCTGAGTTGAATAAGACAAGTGGCAGAATATATTTGGAGGGTTACTACGAAAACTATCCTGGTAAATATCCTTACACATTCTATAAATAGGCTTAGTGCAATAGACCCATTTCGATGGATTTCTTGACTAAACCTGCAGTATTTCTTACACCTAGTTTATTAATAAGATTCCTCCTGTGTGTCTCTACTGTTCCTAAACTGATGAACAGTTTTTTCGCAATTTCATTGGATGTTAGTTCATCCATAATAAGACCTAAGATTTCATTTTCTCGTTTTGAAATTTTTGGAATCAAGTTTTTACGCTGCTTTTTCATTGGAGAAATAGTCATAAGCTGCAGCAACACTTTATGATCAAAATGCTTTTCCCCACCCGCTACTTTTCGGATAGCTTCAACAACCTCTTCTTTACCACTATTTTTCAATAAATACCCATGCGCTCCCTTCTGAACAAGTGTTTGAATTAATTTCAATTCGTCCATCATTGATAGAATAATTATTCTTGAATTAATTTGGTCAAGCTGCAATTTATCACACAATTCTAAACCATTCATGACGGGCATATTTAGATCAAGCAATACTATATCTGGTTTTTTATCAATAATTATCTCGTACGCCACTGCTCCGTTAGACGCTGTATCGATAATCTCAATATCCTCCATATCGGAAAGCATAAGACTCACTCCTTCTACAACAAGATTATGGTCATCTACAATCAATACTGAAATCATAAGCTATTTGTTTTTATGTCTTCATTCATTGTTAGTCAATGTCTAATGGAATATTTATTGTCACAGAAGTCCCTTTCCCTGTGGATGTGTTTATATCAATTTCGCCTTTTAAATATTCTACTCTAGAAATAGTACTATTAAGACCGAGGCCATCCTTCTTCAATGCTGCATCTAAATCAAAACCTATTCCATCATCCTCTATTAAGATAACGATTTCTTTTTCAAATCTATTTAGCTGGATGACCACATTATTTGCATTTGCGTACTTCGCAATATTATTTGTCAATTCTTGTAGTATCCTAAAGATAAATGTCTCCTTTTTATTGTCTAAATCAGATCCTAAATTGAGAATTTCTAAGTCCACTTCAATGCCATGTGCCATTTTTAAATTGATCGCTATTTCCTCCACTGCAGATTGTAAACCATCTAATCGTAATACGTTCGGCATCAGATCATGAGAAATACGTCTAACCTCTCCACAAGCTTCATCAATCATATTTTCTACTCTACCTGAACTTTGCATCTCCCGTAATGCCACTACTTCATTCTTTATATTGTTATAGTGCGCTTTTACAGTAGACAATAATCCACCTAGACCATCATGCAGATCGTTAGCTATACGTGTACGCTCCCTCTCCTGCCCTTCTAGCAATGCTTGTGTCCTTGTTAGCTGATTATCCTTTTTTAATTGTTTAATCTTTTGACTATCTAACTCTGTTTGTTGATCAAATATCTTCTTACTTAATCGATTCCTTTTTATTAAAGTATACACTACATAGGTGCCAAATAAGCCAAAGAGCATAAGCGAACCTACTAGAATATTTCTCTGTTTCTGTTGAGCCCGTATTTTATAGTCTTTTTCAGCGGTTTGGAGTTGGACTTGATATTCAGCAATCTTCTCATTTGTGTCATCTTCAAAAATACTATCTTTTAGACTATAATATTCTTCTAAAAACTTAAGTGATGCTTTATCATCCTTCATTAATTTACTATTCTCGTACAAATAGGAAAGACTTGATATTCTTCCTTCTAAGTCATCGTCTAATTCCAACCTTTTATTGAAATATTCTTGTGCTTTGTCATATTCTTCTTCTTCCTGATAGGCCACGCCTAGAGTAGTATAAGCGATAATTAATGGATAGTTATTTTGTTGAGAATTAAGAGCAGGTAGACTCTCCTCTAACTTAATCTTTAAACTATCATCTTCTATGTTAAACAACTGCTTTGCTAAGGCATGCTCAGATACCCTATCATTAGGTGTCTGATTGAATGATTTGGATAATATTTGTGCTTCTAGCAGGTATTTGGAATAATTATCAAAATCTTTGATTGCAAACGATGCCCTTGTTAATGTAAGCAAGGTAATGTATTGTATTACCTTAGAATTTGATTGCATTGCATCATATGCTTTATCTAGAGATTCCCTAACTAACGGGTAATTATGCTGTCTAAGATAAAGTTTTGACAGGTTTACATAACTACCAGTGGTTTGATCTTTCATATCTAGTTTCAAAAACCATTCAATGGCTTTCTTAAAACTATGAACTGCCGAATCAACTTTCTCATTCTGCATTAAAATTGTTCCTCGAATAAAATCAAAATCGGCTGCATACTTTTCAATGGGGGTTCCCTTTAATCTATTTTGTAGCCTTAGAATCTTTGGATTAAGTTCCTCATAGCTATTTGTTGGCATGCTTTGTCGAATCCATCTATGAGCAGCAAGCATTTCACCTTCAAAATAATTTGCATCTGATGCTTTCTTCTCGGCAATTTTGAGCAGAATAACAGAGCTATCCGGATTCGACCCTCTCATGGCTAGAGCTCTCTCTATCATTTGATCAATTTCTGCATGTTGACTTAAACTCTGATTAGAGAGGAAGAAAATCAACATCATTATTAGGTTAAGACGTGGAAGCATGTATATTTCTCTGTTTTAATAAGATACAATTTATATTCACCTTCCTTTGCATCATTCTTTCTTTTGTAATAATCTATGCAAATATGCACTTGATGTTAGTGATTCTAAGGCAAGTAAATCATTTGAAATCTTTTGTAAACTTGATTCCATTGGAGTGATAATGGCATCAAACTCTTTCATTAAATCTTGTTTCAAGCGTTTACACTCTTCATTGATATATTCTTGTACATCCATAATTCCATGCCACGTAGGTTTCTCTAATAGGCATTCATACTCATTTGTCTAATAATCTGGAAGTTAATTGTACATAAATCCAATTATGCACTATAAATGTACTTTGATCATAGTTGAAAAACCTCTATGTAAACCAGTAGAAATGGCATTTCATGGAAAACATAGATATACAGGGCAAATCATGTGGAATAACCAAGCAATAGTATACCTCTGCACTTCAACATTTTCCTATTTTTGCAACATAAGTAAAGAATATGGCTAAAGTAGACTTGGAATTTAATAAGAATGAGGACGCAATGAAACTCGCTCTTAGTAAAATGGATCAACGCCTAGAAAAAGTGTATCTCGGAGGAGGACAAACAAAGATTGATAAACAGCATAGTAAAGGTAAAATGACAGCGCGCGAACGCGTTGCAGCTTTGGTAGATGACCCCGAGGATTTTTTCGAATTAGGAGCGTTTGTTGGCTATGGTATGTACAAAGAATATGGAGGTTGTCCAGCAGGAGGTGTAATAACTGGATTAGGGAAAATCCACGGTAAGCTTTGTATGATCGTAGCAAATGATGCGACTGTAAAAGCCGGCGCTTGGTTTCCTATTACTGGGAAGAAGAATCTCCGAGCGCAAGAAATAGCAATTGAAAATGAAATCCCAATTATATATCTAGTTGACTCTGCTGGCGTATTTCTACCTCTCCAGGACGAAATATTTCCTGACAAAGAACATTTTGGAAGAATCTTTAGAAACAATGCTGTCATGTCAAGCAAAGGAATCATACAGATTTCTGCAATCATGGGGAGTTGTGTTGCTGGTGGCGCTTACCTTCCAATAATGTCAGATGAAGCGCTTATAGTAGAAGGAACTGGTTCTATTTTTCTAGCAGGTCCCCATCTAGTAAAAGCGGCAATTGGCGAAACGGTAGATAAAGAAACCTTAGGGGGAGCTGAAACCCAGTGTGAAATCTCAGGTGTTACAGATTATAAAATGCCAGATGATAAAACATGTTTAGAAACAATAAGAGACATCATCTCCAAAATAGGATCCTATCCCAAATCTGGTATTGACAGAATTGACCCACTACCTCCCAAAAAAGATCCTTCTGAAATCTATGGCTTATTTCCAGAGGATAGAACTAAACCATACAATACAGAAGCAATACTAAAATGCCTTGTAGACGATTCTAAACTTACCTACTATAAAAAGGACTACGGTAAAACTATTATCTGCGCCTATGCACGTATGGACGGTTGGTCAGTTGGGATTGTAGCAAATAGTAGAGAGGTTGTCAAAAACAAAAAAGGTGAAATGCAATTTGGAGGTGTCATTTATTCTGATTCAGCTGATAAAGCTGCACGCTTTATAATGAACTGCAATCAGAAAAAAATTCCTCTAATATTCCTTCATGATGTTTCTGGTTTTATGGTAGGAAAACGCTCCGAACACGGCGGGATCATTAAAGATGGAGCAAAAATGGTGAGTGCTGTCTCTAACTCTACAGTACCTAAGTTCTCTGTGGTTATGGGGAATTCCTATGGCGCTGGTAATTATGCTATGTGTGGGAAAGCGTACGATCCTAGATTGATAGTTGGATGGCCAACTGCAAAAATTGCAGTAATGGGCGGAACACAAGCAGCTAAAGTATTGACCCAAATACAAATAGGTTCTATGAAAAGAAAAGGTGAGGAAGCTGATCCGAAAAAAGAAAAGGAACTTTTTGACAATATAAAAGCGCGGTATGATGAACAGACTACTCCATATTATGCCGCTTCTAGATTGTGGATAGATGCTATAATTGACCCTAAAGAAACAAGAAAAGTTATCTCAAGAGGAATTGAAATGGCAAATAATGCCCCTATTGAAAAATTTAATGTTGGTGTAATCCAAACCTAATGGAAATTGTAGCAAAAACACTCGAAGGCTTTGAACAGATTCTTGCTAACGAAATAGAAGACATTGGTGGAACCGATATTGAAATTTTCACCAGAGCCGTCGCTTTCAAAGGAGACCTAAAATTATTGTACAAAGCGAACTACTGCCTCAGAACCGCAATCCGTGTTCTGAAGCCAATCGTGAAGTTCGAGATACGTTCGCAAGAGTCATACTACAAAACTCTGTTAACTATTCCCTGGGATAACTATATAGATAACGAAATGACCTTTGCTGTGAACGCAACCTGCTCTTCTGATATCTTTACACATAGTAAGTACTTGGCTTTGAAGACAAAAGACGGTATTGTAGATTTCTTTCGTGATAAGACTGGAAAACGTCCAAATGTTGATGTGGCTACACCAGATATTCGATTTGATATCTTATTGCGAAAATCAGAAGTAACAATTTCTTTAGACAGTTCTGACTATTCTCTTCATAAAAGAAATTATAAGAAAAATGCTGGGATAGCTCCTTTAAGCGAAGTACTTGCAGCAGGACTTATCATCGCGTCGGGATGGGACAAAACAAGAGATTTTGTAGACCCTATGTGCGGCTCTGGAACACTTGCGATGGAAGCTACAATGATCGCAAATAATATACCAGCCCAGTTCAAGCGAGAAGAATTTGGATTTAAGTATTGGAAAAATTACGAAAAAGAAATATTCTTAAAAGTAGTAGAAGAAGAGAATGCAAAGATAATAGATAATCCAGTACTAATCTACGCATCTGATAAATCACAAAATGCAATCCAATCCACAAAATCGAATATTAACGAAAGTGCTGTATTTGAAAATATTATTGTAAAAAAAGAGGATTTCTTCCTCTCTGAAGGACGAGAAAATAGCCATTTGATTCTTAACCCTCCCTACGACGAAAGGATAAAACACGATGATCTAAATGCATTTTACGGACAAATAGGTGATACTTTTAAAAAGAAATGGCAAAATTGCGAAGCTTGGATATTTAGTGGTAACAAAGACGCGCTTAAATCGTTAGGTTTAAGAACAAGTAAAAAGCTTAGCTTTAAAAATGGACCAATAGATTGTAAATTTCATAAATATGAAATGTATGCAGGAACACGTAAGAATAAATAATAGCAGTTGGACTAAGTGGACATCTAGGATAAGCTTTAGTTGTTTCTTATGCATTACCCTGTTTATATCAACCTCTGGGCAAAGCCTACATCCTCCAGTGCAAGACAGTATTGCACTTACATATCCAAATTTTAGACAGACATATATTCCTTCTTATTCTTTAATCAAAAAAAATAAAACGCTTACTATTCCTCAACCCATTCAAAACTGGGGAGCCGTTTGTAAATTGGAATTTCAACTCGAGCAGAAAATTAAAATACCTGTAAAGTTTAGACTGGGCACCCTTGAATATGTTGATAAATTAGAAGGAAAACAGTAAGGTATATTCTTAATCCTGTTTCCGAATAAAATTACTTAACAATGTAGTAACCTATTGCAAATCAAATAGATTACGCACACCCAAATATCGCTCAACGGTAAATCCTTCTCCATACTGCGCACCTATATGCCTTCCCATTAAAATATCGTGCGATTTCACATAATCTAAAAAAGCATCCGAAGAAATCGGTGTCTGCGGTCCATCTCCTTTCTCAATAGAAAATTGGGTTTTAAAGCACTTAATCAAAGCCAATTTTTTATCCCAATAATCAGTCGTATCCACAACAAAATTTGGCTCAATGTGTCTATCCTGTATGTAATGATACACCACATTCGGTCGCCATACTTCTTGCTTTGCACCATCATGCAAAGTTTCCATTTTTATGAGTCCAGAGTAATATGCCGCATCACTTACGAGCTTCGAAGACCTGCCATGATCAGGATGACGATCTGTAATAGAATTACAAAGAATAATTTCAGGTTTCCATTTGCGTATATAATGAATGACTTTCAAAACATTTTCTTGATTGTATTGAAATAATCCATCCTTAAGTCCCACATTCTCTCTGAACTGAGCCCCCATCATTTCTCTTGCATTCTCTGCCTCTTCCTTACGCGTGTGAATAGTGCCACGGGTGCCCATCTCACCCTTTGTCAAGTCCAAAATTCCGACCGTTTTTCCCATTTCAATATGAGAAAGAAGTGTTCCCGAACATGCTAATTCAACATCGTCTGGATGTACACCTACTGCCAGTATATCTACGTTTCTTTTTGACATGTTACCATCTTATTAGTGCGCTACCCCACGTAAAACCACTCCCAAACGCAGCAAGGCATACTAAGTCGCCTTCTTTTATCTTGCCAGCTTCATATGCTTCATACATAGCAATCGGTATAGAGGCTGCCGTTGTATTGCCGTATTTTTGAATATTATTGAATACTTTACTATCGTCTAGGCCGAGTAGGTTTTGCACAAACTGACTAATACGTAGATTTGCTTGATGTGGAATAAATAAATCAATATCCTCCGTCGTTAACCCCACTTCGTCCAAAGCCGCTTTTATGACTTCAGGAAATTTTTGAACTGCTTTTTTGAAAACTAGCTTTCCTGTCATGTTCGGAGCTAAAAGATCGTCGTCTAACATTTGCTGAGTTACAAAAACACCTCCCATCTCATCTGAAGGCGGAAACCCATATTTATCTGTTCCTAACCAAACTCCTCCATGCGAACCAGGATTAATCATTGCTAATTCCTCTGCATGGGTGCCATCAGAATGGATATGCGTCGTTAATATCCCCTTCCCTTCTTCCTCTGTAGGTTGCACTACAACAGCTCCTGCCCCATCACCAAATATTACAGAGACTGTGCGTCCCTTAGTACTAAAATCCATACCCATAGAATGCATCTCAGCTCCTACTAAAAGTACATTCTTATACTTACCTGTTTTTATAAACTGATCGACTACCGATAAGCCATACACAAACCCAGAGCATTGGTTCCTAATATCTAACGCCGGCGCTTCCAGATGTGTAATGCCTAGTTGCCTTTGTAATAAAACACCAGCGCCTGGAAAATAATAATCTGAACTTAGTGTCGCAAAAACGATAAAATCTATATCCTCTTTTGAAATTCCAGCATTGTCAATTGCCATTTGAGCAGCGGTTGTGCCCATAGTTGAAGTCGTTTCAATGTGCTTCTTGGCGAACCTCCGTTCCTTGATACCCGTACGTTCTGTAATCCATTCGTCTGAGGTATCCATGTATTTTGAGAGATCATCATTTGTGTAAACATTGTCAGGGACATAGTATCCAATTCCCGCTATTTTACTGTTCTTCATGTAAGCGAATACTTTTTTTTCGAAGATATAAATTTTTATGTGTAAATGAGGTTATATTTGACACAATGAAAGCGCAAGAACTCCTACATATCTTATATCGATTATCATCATCAGATGGCCAAATTTCTAAAGAAGAAGTCTCTTTTCTAGTTGGAATAGCGAAACAGATAGGTGCCGATCACCTAACTTTAGACGATATTAAAACACAAGCTGTTGATGTGAGCACGGATTATCCAAAGGAAGAAAAAGATAGGATGACTATTTTGTACTACCTACTTTTCCTTATGAAGGCTGACAAAAATATTGATGCCGAAGAAAAGAAAACAGTATATCACTACGGATTTAAACTAGGATTCTCTGAACTGATGGTCACGGAAATGATAGAGATTATCGAGAATAAAATAGATTCGAAAATCCCTGCTGAAGAATTATTGCAAATCATAATCAGACATAACAATTAAAGCCGCTCTGCTAAGCTTAACTGATATTGTAAAAAAAGTTCTATAGCCTTTTTGTAATCAGGTCCAAAGCTATACTTGATATTTTTTTTAAGATAGGATTCTAAATCGTAGTTCTCGTATTTCCCATTTTGCTTTTCAATGACTGCATCAATCACATCGGGAACCTTTTCCAATAATTTCCTAAATTCATCTTCCTCCTTTGTTGTGTATTCATCACTTATTATCCATACTGCAAATGCAAACGGAAGGTCTAACCAATTTTTCCACTCTTGAGACATATCATATGAAAATTCATAATGAGACTCTAATTCAAATACTTTATCGCCTATAGCCAAAACCGCTTCGGGTAAATTATCACCTACATTATAACTCGTAAAAGAAACAACTAAGCCCCAATAGCGATCTGCAAGAATGCGCACAAGCTGAACAGATGTTGCCGATTGAATATCCAATGCTATTTCAGTAAGCTCCTCCTTTTTTTTATGGGATAATAACTTGACTGTTCTCACCTCCCCATCACCGCCAATGCCAAAGCTATCGATACGTCTGTAGGGTCTTTGTATATCTGCAAGACTTCCCACAGGCACCAGTGCAATATCTGAAGAATAGTCCTTAAAAGCATCTGCACATTCTGATGGAACTCTTAAATCGAGTTCAAATTGCCTAGAATTTCGAAGTACTTCTAAGTAGGGCAATGTGTTGATATAACTGACTAGTGTGACTTTTCTGCTCATGTGCTTACATACAAAACCAAATAGACATCAATTTTGTTTATCTTGCTCGCAAAGAAACAACATTTAGAGGAAAAATGTGTGCGTGGAAAAAAACAGGTCAGAATTTTGCCTATAGTGTATTAGATCCTTCCATTAGATTCATGATTAAGATTGGAGTTACTCCAAACATGATCACAGGGTTTGGATTAATGCTCAATATTTTAGCAACAGTCATCTTAATTTACGGTGCAGAAAAGGGTATTCGTGACAACCATGTATATGTCTTTTGGGCTGGCTTTATAATCTTACTTGCTGGACTAATGGATATGGTAGACGGTCGCATGGCACGTGTTGGAAATCTAGCAAGTGATTATGGTGCTTTATTTGATTCCGTGCTAGATAGGTACAGTGAACTTATCATGTTTTTAGGAATTTGCTACTATCTAGTTGAGAATGACTATTTCCTCAGTTCCTTATTCGCCTTTCTTGCGATGGTAGGCTCTATTATGGTTAGCTATACACGTGCACGCGCAGAAGGATTAGGTGTGAATGCAAGCGTTGGACTGATGCAACGACCAGAACGCATTATAACAATAGGTACAGCAGCAGGTCTGTGTGGAATTATATCTTCATTTTTAGGAGGGAATTTTAAGATAGATGTGGATTGGTTACCTTTCCCACTTTTTGAAACGATTACCATTTTTACCTTTCCAATATTTATAGTTGCAATTCTAGCTAATCATACGGCGATCAAGAGATTACTGTATGCAAAAAAAGAAATGGAAAATGGAAGAAAATCTTTATCCTAATAAATTTGACAAAGCTGTATATGCTTTGCCTGCAGACTACCCCAGATTAGAAACGCAGGAAGATCATGTGTTCTATATTCAGAGAAATCTTGATCAAAACACAGTAGTATATGCCCTGAACTATAATTCACATGGAGAATTAAATCTAAATGAACCACTGAGGATATACTGGAAACGTTTTGAAGAAGGAGGACACGTGCAAGATCTCAATGCATTACAAACCAATGTTGCCTATGGTATTAATGTGCAGATGATAAATAATGATGCATTTTGTTTCCAGTTTAAAGTGTACGATCAATTAGGTTTCTTTTTGGTAAAGGAAGACAACAACTACAGAGTTATTTGTAAGATAAATGGCAAAGACGCTATCCTAAATAAAATTTATATTGACCTAAACATTTCCGGAATATTTCCACAAGGAAGATTTTATGAACTCTATGGCACAGATAAAGTAAGCCAAAAGTTCCTCCATCAGAAATTATACTTCTAAGCTCTAACATGTTCACATCATTCCGCTTTGATAGATTTTCAGCAAAGGCAATAAAACTCTTTGTAATATTTACTGCACTTTATTTCTTATGGTTTGTGTTTGCAATTGGTATCCATTCAAATAACATAAGTCTGTACTTGGGAATTACAGCACTTTATTTTATAAATGGCAGCACACGAAAATTTCTCTATTGTTTTGCTCCCTTCTTTATATTTCTCGTACTTTATGACTCTCTAAGAGCCTTACATAGACTCAATCTCTTTGAGATACACACACAAGATTTATATTATCTGGACAAAACTTTATTCCATCTAACATCAGAAGGGAAACAGCTATCTTTAAATGAATACTTCTTACAGAATCGCAATTCTGTTTTAGACTTTTTATCCGGCGCGTTCTATCTTACGTGGGTCCCATTTCCCATTTTATTTGGTTTGTACTTATTTGTAAAAAAAAGATTCGCTCTCGTTTTTAACTTTTGGCTTTGCTTCCTAATTACAAATCTAATAGGCTTTGTAGGATACATATGCTACCCTGCTGCGCCTCCATGGTATTACCTAGAATTCGGAGCACAAATCATTAAAGAAACTTCAGGACAAGCCGCCGGGCTTGCGTGGTTTGATGAGATAATTGGAATACCTATTTTCACAAACATGTACACCCAAAGTGCTTATGTATTCGGAGCTATGCCATCTTTACATGCCGCTTATCCAATTGTCCTCAGCTTTTATAGTATGCAATACAAGAACAAAATCCTTACGGCAATTTTCCTTTGCTCGGTATTTGGAATTTGGTTTGGTGCAATATACACCACGCACCATTATGCCTTAGACATACTTATGGGAATTTTATGTGCCGTTTTAGGTATCACAATTACAGAGCGATTTCTTGTAAGCAAACTAGAAATACCATCAGAAGAATAAAAAGCCTGGGATTGTTCTGAATGCTGTTAAAAACAAAATTGTGCATAGAGTCTTTGCAGTAATTAACACAAAAACACCGTATGTCAGGCTTATGAGTTATGCATAATTAAATACTAACATATAAATTTGGTTATACGTAGAAATTCGGACAGCAGCGCGATCTAGATCACTCGCTCCCTTACAGCCCCTTACGCAACTGCTAATCCATATAATCAGCAGAGTCTATAATTTCTTTATTTATAGAACCCATACCGCGCAGTTTACAAAATGTAAATTTCTATGATAAATTATAGGATTTATATCTTTTATGTAAGATTAGCAAGTTCAGTTTTACAAATGAATCCAATACCAAGCACCTTTTACCTGCAGATTTGAATTAAACTAATAAGTTATGTATAAGAAAAAAATGCAGGCATACGACACGCCTCAACGTGTCCAAAAAATGGGACTGTATCCTTATTTCAGAACAATTCAATCAGAGCAGGATACGGTAGTTCAAATAAATAACAAGCCAACTCTGATGTTTGGGTCCAATAGTTACCTCGGTTTAACAAATCACCCAAAATTAAAAGAAGCCGCTAAAAAAGCGATTGACAAGTATGGAACTGGTTGTGCAGGCTCTAGATTTTTAAACGGCTCATTAGATATACACCTTGAGCTCGAAGAAAAGCTCGCAAACTATGTTGGCAAAGAAGGTGCTTTAATATTTAGTACCGGATTTCAAGTCAATTTAGGTGTCATCTCTTCTATACCTGGAAGACACGACTATATAATTTTAGATGACCTTGTGCACGCTTGTATCATTGACGGTGCAAGATTATCATTTGCTAAAACTTTAAAATATAAACATAATGATATGGCAGCTCTTGAGCGTGTCTTAAAAAAACTACCCCACGATAAAATAAAACTTATCGTCGTTGATGGTGTATTCAGTATGGAAGGAGATTTAGCAAAACTGCCCCAAATAGTTACTCTTGCAGAAAAATATAATGCAACCATCATGGTTGATGATGCTCACGGACTTGGAGTCATGGGATCTTTAGGAAAAGGAACTAGCCATCACTTTAGAGTACAAGACAAAGTAGATTTAGTAATGGGTACATTTAGCAAATCTCTTGCATCTATAGGTGGCTTTATAGCCTCAGATTTAGATACCATAAATTATTTAAAACATAATGCACGCTCTCTCATATTCAGTGCTAGCTTAGCTCCTTCTAATGCCGCCAGTGTCATAGAAGCAATCAATGTTATACAAGATGAACCAGAACGTATCCAAAAACTGTGGGCAAACACATACTATGCAAAACAAATGCTCAATGAACTTGGATTCAATACAGGAAATTCCCAATCGCCCATTATCCCTATTATAATTGGTGATGATCTCAAAACTTTCGAACTTACTAAGCGGCTTTTAGCAGCAGGTGTATTTGTAAATCCGGTTGTCTCTCCTGCTGTACCTAGTAGTTCATCCCTTATACGATACTCCTTAATGGCAACACATACGAAAGAGCAAATTGCAGCATCCATTGCAAAAATTCATACAATAGCTTTACAGATAGGAATATTTGATGTACAAAAACAGGAATATGCGTATAGTCATTAAAGAAGCCAAAGACAACTCAGATATAAAGCAGTTTATACAATTTCAACATGAACTTTACAGATCAGACAAAGCCTATGTTCCTGAGTTGTATATTTCTCAGAAGGAAATGTTTAATACGCAAAAGTATCCATTCTATAAATACGGACAAGCTAAACATTTTATGGCGTTTGATGAAAATAAAATGATCGGGCGTATATCAGCTATTAGTAATCCACGTTACAATCAGTTTCATAATAGCAATGTGGGCTTCTTTGGTTTTTTTGATTTTATCGATTCATTTGAGGTAGCGCAAACGCTATTAGATGCTGCAAATGACTGGCTTAGAAAATTTGACTACGATAGAATTATCGGGCCTACAAACTTCACAACGAATGAATCTGCAGGATATTTAGTAGAAGGATTTAAATCATCACCGTTTATAATGATGACTTACAATTTTCCTTACTATTTACCCATAATACAAAAATTAGGATTTGTAAAAGAAATGGATCTATATGCTTACATGATATACACGGACAAAGTTTCCGAAAAATCTATCCGTATTGCGAGCATGGTAGAAGAACGACTCGCAACTCAAGATATTACAGTTAGAAAAATCCGAATGAAAGAATTTGACAAAGACGCTGCAAAGATCAAATCTGTATACAACTCAGCCTGGGAAAATAATTGGGGATTTGTTCCATTTACAGATAAAGAATTTCATCATCTTGCAGGAGGTTTAAAAATGATGTTAGATGAAGATTTTGGATACATTGCGGAACACGCAGGTAAACCTGTTGCATTCTCTATTTCTTTACCAAACATTAATGAGATCACGAAAAGCTTTAAAAATGGAAAACTCTTGCCCTTCAACTTACTTTCCCTATTATTCAGGAAAAAGAAAACTAAGTTTGTCCGGATTGTAGCTATGGGCGTACAAGAAGAATTTCGAAAAAAGGGGATCGAAGCTATTTTTTTCGCCAAAAATATTCTAGAGGCAAAAAAAAGAGGAATATTAGGTGGAGAAGCTTCCTGGGTATTAGAAAATAATGCAATGATGAAAAAAGCTGCGGAAAATTTAAACGGTGAACTGTATAAAACCTATAGACTCTACAGTTATAATTTATAACATGAAAAAAGTACTTATTACTGGTGCCAATGGTTTTTTGGGAAGTCATCTCGTAGAGCGTGGTCTTAAGATCGGTATGGAGGTACATGCCGCGGTGAGAAAAACAAGTGATCTTTCTAACTTATCAGAATGTACTCCAATAATAAAATATATAGATTTTGATAAAGAAGATAATTTAAGAACGTTGCTACAACGGGAGAAATACGATTACATAATTCATGCTGCGGGTCTGACAAAAGCAATCGATAAGGAAAGTTATTACAAGGTTAATTCGGGCTATACGAGAAAGCTCATCAAATTGTTGCATGAAGAAAATGTTCTACCTACGAAATTTATATTTATTAGCAGCTTAGCTAGTTATGGGCCAGCAGACTTTCAACCAGAAGGCATTGTAAGTAATCAAAGCATACCGCATCCAGTATCAGAATACGGCAAAAGCAAACTCCAAGCAGAACAATTTGTCCAAGGATTTCATGCCTTGAACTATATCATTTTTAGACCCAGTATCATATACGGACCACGAGAGAAAGAACTGTTACTGCTCTATAAGAACATAAACAGAGGGTTTGAGCTATACATTGGTGACAAAGAGCAAAACCTCAGTTTTATATATATTGACGATTTAGTGCGGATAATTTATAAATCATTGGATTCTAAGGCCGCTAAAACATCATACTTTGCTTCAGATGGTAAAAAATACAGCTCTGAGTACTATAATTCTCTCATAAAAGGAGTGCTTGGTAAAAAAACTTATAAATTTGTGCTCCCAATGAAATTAGTGCGCTTTGCAGCAGGTATTTCTGAGAAATACAGCAATTTTCTAAAGCATCCCACTATGTTTAATATAGATAAGCTAAACGAGCTGACATCTAAAAGTTGGGAATGTGACATTACTCCTCTTGTTGAGGACCTTGGCTTTTCTCCTAAGTTTTTTTTAAAAAAAGGAATAGTCGAGACAATTAAATGGAATATTGAAAACAGAAATCTTTAACAATAGACTACTATGGGAAAAACTTTAATTAAAAAACCTGTTGGTAAATTAGGAATCTTATTACCAGGAATGGGCGCTGTTGCTACAACGTTTATCGCTGGTGTTATTGCCGCTAACAAAGGTATTGCCTCACCCACTGGTTCCTTAACACAAATGGGACGTATCCGAATTGGGAAAAGAACAAAGGTTAACAAACCGTTGATCAAAGATGTAATTCCACTTCAGGATCTAAAGAAAATTGCATTTGGTGGATGGGATGTATACAATGACAATGTGTATGAAGCAGCAATGAATGCAAAAGTACTTGATGAAACAACGCTTAAAAAATTAAAGCCGCAACTTTCAAAGATAAAACCTATGAAAGCTGTTTTTGACAGTTCATATGTCAAAAAACTTGATGGAAAACACATTAAGAAAGGAAAAAACAAAATGGACCTCGCGCAGCAACTTATGCGAGACATTAGAAAATTTAAAAAAGACAACAAATGTGAACGTCTTGTAATGGTATGGTGTGGATCTACTGAGATATACATCAAAGAAAGCAAAGTTCATAAGACAGTCAAGTCTCTTGAAGCTGCGATGCTCAAGAATCATAAAGATATTCCACCTTCAATGATTTATGCATATGCAGCGATTAAGATGGGAATCCCTTACGCAAATGGAGCGCCTAACCTTTCATGTGACATACCAGCACTTGTGGAACTTGCAAATGAAACAGAAACACCCATTTGTGGTAAAGATTTTAAAACAGGACAGACGTTAATGAAAACGATTCTTGCTCCTGGTATAAAAGCTAGAGCTTTAGGTGTTGATGGATGGTTCTCTACAAACATCCTTGGAAACAGAGATGGAGAAGTGTTGGATGATCCAGATAACTTTAAAACAAAAGAAGTTTCTAAGCTAGGTGTATTAGAAGAAATTCTTGAGCCTAAATTATATCCAGATCTTTATAAAAACTTGTACCATAAAGTAAGGATCAATTATTATCCGCCGCGTGGTGATAATAAAGAAGGATGGGATAACATTGACATCTTTGGATGGATGGGTTATAAAATGCAGATTAAAATTGATTTCCTATGTAGAGATTCTATTTTAGCAGCACCTATTGTATTGGATCTTGCACTATTCCTAGATGCTGCGAAGCGTTCAGGCATGTCAGGAATTCAAGAGTGGTTAGGATTCTATCTTAAGTCTCCACAGGCTAAAGCTGGATTGGCTCCACAACATGACATATTTAAACAACTAGAAAAACTCGAAAATACTATCAGACACGTTGCAGGTCAGGATCTTATAACTCACTTGGGTTTGGATTATTATGAGTAAACCGTATAAGGTATGATGCAGTTTTATAAACTCATCGCTACCTCATTAGGGGTTGGATATTTGCCAGTTGCTCCAGGAACTTGGGGCGCATTGTTTGCATTTGCTATTACTTGGCTATTGTATTCTTACGGGCAACTATCCAACCCTTTATTAATTGTTCTAATTATTATTTTTACCGCCTTAGGTACGTTAGCCTCTTACAAACTAAAAGACGAATGGGGAAAAGACCCTTCCATAACCGTGATTGATGAAGTTGTTGGTTACTGGATTACACTTGTTTTTGTTCCTTTTCACATATACACATTTATTGCTGCATTTATTCTCTTCAGGATCTTTGATATTAGTAAACCGCTGTTTATAAGAAAATTGGAAGAACTGCCCTATGGCTTCGGAGTCATGGCAGATGATCTTCTCGCAGGCATCTATGCAAATATCGTTTTGCAGATACTTGTTATAAGTTTCCTTTACAAGTGGATATAAATACACAAGATAAGAGCAAGGTTCCTTTTATGGAATCCTTTTACAAGTCGCAGGCTAGTTCCTTTATGGCTACAGGTATTGATATGGCGGTGATGATCTTCTGTACCGAGATTTTAGGAATCTATTATGTAACATCTACTGCCATAGGGGCTTTTTGTGGTGCTATGGTGAGTTTCTTCTTGGGAAGAAATTGGGCGTTTCGTAGAAAAGATGGGGGATTAACAGGACAAGCTATTCGATACCTCATCACTTCAGGTCTCAGCCTTGTGCTAAACACTGCGGGTGTTTGGTTTATAACTGAATTTCTAGGCTGCCAATACATTGTTTCAAAAGTAATTGTTTCAATAATAGTAGGTATCTTTTTCAATTTCTTCATGTTTCGTTACTTTGTATATAAGTAACTTCCGCACTTGAAAAGAATACGCTTCATAGTAAATCCATTTTCTGGAGTTTCTAAAAAGTCCAATTTAGAACAACTTGTCAATCAAGAACTAGATACCAATAAGTTTAATTTCGAGATTTGCTATACTAATGCTCCCAACCATGCTACTGAACTCTGTGTTAGCGCCTTAAAGGCAGACTTTGACATTATAGGAGTAGTTGGTGGAGATGGGACTGTCAACGAGGTAGCCAAAGCCATGTTACATCAAACTAAAGCACTCGTTGTATTGCCTGGTGGCTCAGGAAATGGTTTTGCTATGCATCTAGGCATGGGGCGTGATATGCAGAAAGCAATCCGAATGATCAATACAGCCAAAGAACATGTTATCGACACGGCGTATGCAAATGGTGAATTCTTCATAAACGTAGCAGGCATTGGCTTTGATGGGAAAATCTGCAATGTTATTCAAAACGAAACTAAAAGAGGAATGCAAGTGTACTTTAAAAGCATGTTTAAAGAAGGACATAAGTTTCCCTTTCTAAATGCACAAATTGAAGTCGACGGAAAAATGATAAAAGGAGATTTCATTTCTATAACTGCTGCAAACGCATCAATGTTTGGTTACAATTTTACAATAGCACCGGATGCCGAATTAACGGATGGACTTCTAGATTTAGTCCTAATTAAAAAAGTCAAAAGATATAAATACTATTTAAACGCATGGCGGTTTTTAAACAAATCCATTTTGTCCACCTCTTTTGTGCAGACTTTTAAAGGAAAAGAAATTAAAATATCGACAGACAAATCTACTGATTACCAGATTGACGGAGAGGGAAAGGGCACAATTAGAAATTTAGAAATCAGTATTAACCCCGCATCGGTTCGTATTTTAAAACCTAGTTAATCAATACTAATTTGAGACAGGAAGGGAAATATAACCTTTATAATACTTATCATCTTCGAATTCGTGATCAGTATAATCATGCATTACGTTGTATAAAGTATCTCTTTCTATAGGTACACGACCAACACGTCTAATCATCTGAACAAGTTCCTTTGTAGTGAGTGTTGGAGATTGTTCTTCCGAACCTGCCATAGTATAGATCTTGGTTGTGTCATCAATGGTTCCATCCAGATCATTTACACCAAATGCTAAGGATAACTGGGCTGTGTCCCTACCGATCATAGGCCAATAGGCTTTAATATGATCAAAATTGTCTAAGTAAATTCTACTAATCGCATAATTCTTTAAGTCCTCAATCACTGTTGACTCTGATAAGTGCGACAATTGATTATTTTTATTTCTGAACTTGAGTGGAATAAATGTTTGAAAGCCGCCTGTTTTATCCTGCAGCGCACGTAACTTACTTAAGTGGTCTACGCGATGTTTGTATTCTTCTATATGTCCATAGAGCATGGTTGCGTTTGAGCGTTGTCCCAGCTCATGCCAAATCTCATGAATTCTTAACCACTCCTCCCCACTACATTTACCTCCTGCAATCTGATCACGAATCTCTGAATGAAAAATTTCCGCGCCTCCTCCTGGCATAGAATCTACTCCAGATTCTTTGATCTGCCGCATTCCTTCTTCGTATGACACCTTCGCTTTCTTAAAAATGTAATGATACTCCACAGGAGTGAGAGCCTTCACATGAAGTTCTGGTCTATGCTTTTTAATTTGTGAAAACAAATCCGTATAAAACTTCAAATCATATTGGGGTAGAACACCGCCAACGATATGAACTTCTGTAACGTCTTTATCATCATAGTTTTTAACAAGATCTAGCATCTCTTCCAAAGTATACTCCCACCCTTCTTCTCTTTTCTTAATAAGTCTAGAATAAGAACAAAATGTACACGTATACAAGCATACATTCGTAGGTTCTAAGTGAAAGTTCTTGTTGAAATATGTTTTATCCCCATGCTTAGACTCACGGATTTCATTCGCCAATATTCCCAAGTAGGAAAGATTTGCCGATTCAAAGAGGTACAGCGCCTCATCGTCTGTAATGCGCTGACCGCCTTTTACTTTGATATGAATGGATTCTTCTAAAGCACTCTTATATTCCATGGATTAAGCTGTTATATTGGTCTAACAAATGTACAGTTATTTGGTTTCAATATATCCATAAAAGCGACTAAGAGTACAGTTAAAGCTAGTTCTATATTATATTTATTAACCAATAGGAATGCATATCTAGTCAAAACTTTAACTTTGGAGACTTGATCCTTCTTTGACAAATAGATTCTAATAAAACTAGACCATTTAACACACGATAAACAATATGCTCTCAATCCTCATCCCTGTCTACAATCATTCTGTTAAAAAGCTTGTCAAGGAACTTCATGATCAATGTGCACGAGCAAAAATCCAATTTGAGATCTTAGTATTTGATGATTATTCTAAAGAGATATATAAAAAGGAGAATCAAGAAATTGAACACCTATTGCGTGTTAACTATCTACAAATGAGTAAAAACCTGGGTAGATCTAAAATCCGGAACCGATTAGCTAAAACTGCTTTTTTTGATAATCTCCTTTTCTTGGACAGCGACTCAAAAGTCTCTAGTAGAAAATTTATTAAAAACTATATCCCTTATTTTAACAAGAAACAAGCTGTGTGTGGTGGTAGAGTATATAAGAATAAAAAACCAAAGTCCATTAATAAAGTACTACACTGGAATTATGGTACAAAGCGGGAGTCCATTCAAGCTAAGAAAAGGCAAAAAAATGCAAGTGCCTACTTTCATACGAACAACTTCCTTATTGATCGAGAAACAATATTAGCCCATCCATTTGATGAATCAGTAGAAGGCTATGGGTATGAAGATTTATTGTTTGCTCATATTTTAGGAGAACATAACATTGCAATTAGACACATAGATAATCCCATTGTCCATGGCAAGCTTGAGACAAACGAAGCATTTATTTCTAAACATGAAAAAGCAGTTTCTAACTTGGCTGTTCTTTATAAGAAAGATAGAAAATTTCCTGCACGATTGTGTCAGACTTATGGCAAGTTGAATGACTTACATATTATACCACTGCTATCTAAATACTTAAACAGCAACAAAGACAAGTACAAAAGATTGCTTGTAAATGGCAACGGAAGTTTATACCAATTTGATAAGTATAGATTGGCCCTGTTTGTAAAGGAAATGAAAACTTAACCTATTAAGCTGTTGTAAGGATCGGTAGTGCTTCTAACCAATTAAATTTATCTTCAATAACACCGGCGCGAATTCCGTTAATAGTATCTTTTAACATAGATGCTACAGGGAAATGTTCTGCCAGGCTATAATCTGTACCTCCATAGCCTATCTTATTTACTGTAGCGATGACAGCTGCAGTTCCTGAACCAAAACATTCCTTTAGTTCTCCATTTTTATGCGCTTCGATAATCTCATCTATAGATATAGGTCTTTCCTCTACGGTCATTCCTTTGTCTTTACAAATTGTAATCAGCGAATCTCTGGTAATACCCTTTAAGATGGTACCATCTGTAGAAGGTGTTATTACTTTGTCTCCAATTACAAAGAAAATGTTCATTGTTCCTACTTCCTGAATGTATTTGTGCTCTACAGCATCTAACCAGAGTACTTGATCATAACCTGCTTCTTGTGCTAATTTTGTTGGATACATTGCTGCTGCATAATTTCCTGCTGCTTTTGCTTCTCCAATGCCTCCTAAGGCTGCACGTATATAAGTAGGTTCAGCACGCAAACTTACTGGTCTGCCATAATAAGGTCCAGCTGGTAGTGCAAGAATCATAAACTTATATGTATGAGATGGGCGTACTCCAATGTGATTATCCATCGCAAACATAAACGGACGTACATAAAGCGCGCTTCCACTTTGAGGTGGTATCCACGCCTGTTCCATTGTAATTAATTCTCTTAAACCTCCAAAAAACACATCCGCAGGAAGTTCCGGAATACAGAGTCGCTTTGCTGAAGCATTTATTCTTGTTAAATATTTGTCTAGTCTGAATAAATAAGGAGTACCATCCTCAGCTTTGGTAGCTTTCATACCTTCAAATAATGCCTGTCCATAGTGTAAAGACATATTTCCAGGATGAATTGATAAAGGCTGTGTAGGAAGAATTTCAAGATTTGTCCACTTTCCATCAATATAATC